>Ga0123355_10001132_pt1 | contig 36952 bp, 36 predicted proteins | sample TergutEmb28metaG_3_FD_89872 | JGI IMG/M metagenome (GOLD analysis project Ga0123355, IMG submission 89872) | Embiratermes neotenicus P1 segment gut microbial communities from Petit-Saut dam, French Guiana - Emb289 P1 | ecosystem: Host-associated > Arthropoda: Insects > Digestive system > Gut ...
CGGTCTTACGCAACGGGAACCCGTGAACCATGTCAGGCGGGGAACCGAGCAGCATTAAGCGGGATCTCCCGTGTGCCGTGAGGGCGCCGGTTTTGAGCTGGCTGTCCGGGTAACGGGTATAAGATGTAGTCAACGGTTGGTGTGCGGTCTTGTCGAGCGCCGAACCCAGGTGGCACATTTGGAACGCTTTTTCCAAGTGTGCTTTTCTGATGAAAAGAGGAACGCCTATGTATCAGGCACTGTACCGCAAATGGCGGCCCAAGACGTTTGACGACGTGGTGGGCCAGCCCCATATTACAGAGACCCTCAAAGGCCAGCTCACGGCGGACCGGGTCAGCCACGCCTATCTCTTTGTGGGTACCCGCGGCACGGGGAAGACCTCCTGTGCGAAAATCTTGGCTAAGGCGGTCAACTGTGAGGATCTCCAAGACGGGAACCCCTGTAACGCCTGCCCCGCCTGTGCGGGGATCGACAGCGGCAGTATCTTAGACGTGGAAGAGCTGGACGCCGCCTCCAACAACGGGGTGGATCACGTCCGGGCGTTGCGGGATGAGGCCATCTTCACCCCCGCCGCCGTGAAAAAGCGGGTCTATATCGTGGACGAAGTCCACATGCTCTCCACGGCGGCCTTTAATGCGCTGTTGAAAATATTAGAGGAGCCGCCGCCCCATTTGCTGTTTATCCTGGCCACCACAGAGGCCCATAAAGTCCCGGCGACGATTTTATCCCGCTGTCAGCGCCACGCCTTCAAGCGGGTATCGGCGGTGGACATTAAAGAACGGCTATTGGCCGTATCCGCCCAGGAGGGGATCGTCCTCCAAGAGGATGCGGCGGAGCTGTTGTCCCGTCTGGCTGACGGCTCCGTGCGGGACGCCTGGGCGCTGTTGGACCAGTGCGCCACAGGGGAGACCGTGGACGAGAGTCTGGTGCTGGATTTGGTGGGTCTCGCTGGCAGTGATAACATTGCGGAACTCCTCCGGGCCACGGTTGGCAGAGATGTGGAATCGGCGCTGACGCTGGTTAACACACTCTATCGTGCAGGCCGGGACATGGGATCATTGCTCAACGAACTGGCCACGTTGATCCGGGATATTTTACTAATCCGTATGGCCCCTGCGGGCAGTGCCAATCTGCTCAGCGGCGGGTTTGACCGCAAGGTCGTGGACAATTTTGCCTCACTCACAACCGAATGGCTGATGTTTGCCCTCAATCAGACCACAGCCGCTTTGGCTGATCTGCCCCGTAGCGCAAATCGAAAATTGGCGGCGGAATTATGTGTAATCCGGCTGTGCAACGTAGGTATCTCCGGCGATATAGACGCCCTCCAGGCCAGAGTGGCCCAGTTGGAACAGGGGATCCCGGCAGGGGAGCGGCCGACCCCTGTACCTGCACCGCCGATCCCGGCGGAGGCTCCAGTCCTGGCGGATACCCCGCCCTGGGAGGAGGAGATCACGCCGCCCCTAGCGGAGCCGATGTCGATTGCGGAGCCAGAACCTGAACCAGAGCCGGAATCCGTACCGGAACCGGAGATAGAGCCGCCCCAAGCCGCCCCGGCGGTGGACACGGATATCTGGAAAACCATCCTGACCTGCGCCCAATCGGAGCTAGACGTGAGTATCTACACCCTGATGAGCGACGGCAACGAGGTCTGCGCCGCACTTGACAAGCAGACATTGGATCTATATATTGAAAACGAGTTCACCAAGGCCATGGCGGAGACGAAAGACGTCCAGGACGCCATCCGCAAAGCGGCCAAATCCGTCACCGGTGCGCCGGTACAGATAAAGACCCATTTGGGCAGGCCCATAGGTGGGGCGGGGAATAGCAAACTGGCTGCCCTGACCCAAAAGGGCTTACCCATTGTGAAGATTAAATAGGAGGAAGAAAAACATGGCTAAAGGAAAGAGTTTCGGCGGCGGGATGCCCAGAAATAATGCAAACATGATGAAACAGGTTCAGAAAATGCAACAGGACATGATGAAGATGCAGGAGGAGATGGAGACCCAGACCTACGAGGCCACTGCCGGCGGCGGCATGGTTCGGGCCCAGGTCAGCGGTAAAAAAGAGGTAGTTCTCCTGGAGATCGACCCGGAGGCCGTGGATCCCGAAGATGTGGAAATGCTCCAGGATATGGTCATCGCCGCAGTCAATGAGGCCCTGCGCACCTCCGAAAATGCGGCGGCGGAGGGGATGAACAAACTCACCGGCGGGATGAATTTTGGATTTTAGGGTGTAATTCTTCCCCATAACCTACAACACACAACGCCATCTAAAAAGGTTCGTTTTTTAGATGGCGTATTGCGTATTGTGTTTTTGTGTACTTTAGTCGAGGATATCCTCCGGGCGTGAATTCGGCCGCTCCAAGACGCTCCAGTCTCTCGGCTCAAGGATTTCAAGCCAGGTCAGGAAGAGTTCGCCTTCTTCCAGCGTGTTTCGCAACTATACAGTGACAGAGGCATAAATTCAGCGTTGCGATCTGGGGGTTAACCATGGTATACTATACGAAATCGAAAGGACGGGTCTTGCCATGCCAAGTATCGAAAACGTCAACGTCTATGGATTGGACGAGAGCATCTACCGCAGTGCATATCCCATGTTCAAACAAGCCCCCACGCAGGAGGAATTCCTCGCCGCAGTTCGGGAGATTCGCACGGCTCGGGAGGCGGGGGAGATGGATAATCCCCACCTGAAACGGGCGGTCAAGCTGGCCAATGCAAAGGGGGGCGGCCATAATCAATATCTGTCCGGGATTACGGTCACTTTCGATATGACCATCTCCAACAAGGCCTGGGTAGAGGCGGAGCGGTATCGGTTTTTGACCTTTATCTCCTCTATGAGCAGTATGCACCGGGCGGCGTTTTTCGCCATTGGAGAATCTTGCAATCCAGCCACCAGCAAAGCGGCAATCGCCGCCGCTGAGGCCCTCCAGAAAATATACAACGAGATTGACGGCACCGCCGATCCGGAGGCGAAAAAAGCGGCGTATCTGGACTTGCTCTACAGTGTCCCGGCGGGATTTGAGCTCATGGCTGGGATGATTACCAATTACCGCTGTCTGCGCAACATCTACGAACAGCGGCGCAGCCACCGCCTGCCGGATTGGCATGTGGTCTGCGATTGGATCGAGACCCTGCCCATGGCGGGAGAGTTGATTACTCCGGCACTGCATACGAGATAACAGAAAGGACAGATGCGACATGACCACAGGCACAGTATTCCGCTACGATGACAATGTAGACACCGACGTGATTATCCCCGCCAGATACTTAAACGACCCCGATCCGGCGGCCCTGGCCCGGCACTGCATGGAGGATATTGACCCGGATTTCGCCAAAAATGTCCGGTCCGGCGATATTATCGTGGCAGGGCGGAATTTTGGGTGCGGCTCCTCCCGGGAACATGCGCCCTTATCCATTAAAACTTGCGGCGTGACCTGTGTCATCGCCAAGAGTTTCGCACGGATTTTTTACCGGAACTCCATCAACATCGGATTCCCCATCTTGGAGTGTCCCGAGGCAGTAGACGGCATCTCTGCCGGAGATCAGGTCAGCGTGGACTTTGACAGCGGGACGATCCGCAACGAGACCACGGGGGCGACCTTCCAGGCCACGGCATTTCCGCCCTTTTTGCAGAATATCATCCGCCACGGGGGACTATTGGCCTCCATCAAAGCGAAGGGCGTGTAGCTATGGGGGCATTTAAAATCGCTTTGCTCCCCGGTGACGGCATCGGCCCGGAGGTGATCCGGGAGGCCGTGAAGGTTTTGGACGCTGCGGGATCACGTTACGGCCACGTATTTGCTCAGAGCACATATCTCGTAGGCGGCGCCGCCACAGATGTCTATGGCGAACCCTATCCCGCAGAGACGTCGGATGGCTTGAAATCCGCCGATGCAATTCTGCTAGGCGCTGTGGGCGGCCCCAAGTGGGATGCTTTGCCCGTCCATCTGCGGCCGGAAAAGGGGCTATTGCAGATGCGGCAGGATTTAGGTCTCTACGCCAACCTGCGCCCCGCCGCATTGCGGCCCGCTCTCCAGAGCGCTTGCCCTCTCCGGGCAGAGACGGCGGCACGGGGATTTGATATTATGCTGGTTCGGGAGCTGACCGGCGGCATCTACTTCGGCAAGCGGGATCGGTTCCAGACACCGGACAGGGGAGAGGTGGCCTCTGATCTGCTGGAATACAGCGAGATGGAGATTGAGCGGATCGGCCGCAGGGCCTTTGAATTGGCCATGCTGCGGCGCAAACATCTGGTCAGCGTGGACAAGGCCAATGTATTGGAGAGCTCCCGCCTGTGGCGTTCTGTGATGCACAGATTGGCGGGGGAGTACCCGGAAGTCGCATACAGCGACATGTACGTGGACAACGCCGCCATGCAACTCATCCGGGATCCCGCCGCATTTGACGTCATCGTGACGGAAAACATGTTCGGCGATATCCTCTCCGACGAGGCCAGTATGATTACGGGTTCTATCGGCCTGCTGCCGTCCGCCAGTATGGGGGATACGGCCCCGGCCCTCTATGAGCCCATCCACGGCTCCGCCCCGGATATTGCGGGGCAGGATAAAGCCAATCCTATCGCCGCTATCTTATCTGTGGCCATGATGCTGCAATATTCGCTGGCGCTCTCAAAAGAGGCCCAAGCGATTGAACAGGCCGTGGATCGTGTCTTAGAGGCGGGATACCGCACCGCCGATATGGCTGGTGGGAGTGAGATTGTGGGTACGGCAAAAATGGGGGATCTGGTAGCGGCGTATTTGGCTTAAAATATTGCAAATCAGAGTCCATAGATAACCAATCAAGACAAGGCGAATTTACGCCTTGTCTTGATTTTTGCCTTTTTGATTTTCACCCCTTGACTTCTATATCGTACTACGCTATAATAATTATAGCGTAGTACGATATAGAGAGCGGTGGTCGTTTGGATAAGAGGATACAAAGGTTTTATGTTCCCATGACAGAAACCAGTTTTTATATTTTGTTTGCATTGCAAAATGAAATGCATGGCTACGGCATGATGCAATATGTAAAAGAACTATCAGATGGTGAAGTTGTGCTGGGTGCAGGAACGGTATATACAAGTTTTAATAAAATGGAACATGACGGCTTAATCACTATGACACGAACAGAAAACAATCGAAAATTTTACATCATTACTGAATTAGGCAAAGAAGTATTACGCCTTGAAATCAAACGCATAGAAAGGCTTTACAAAAACGTAACGCAAGGGGCGAGAAGTAATGAGTGACCGCAAAACCATTAAGCGCAATTTTCCTCTATCAGACTTTGAAGAAGAACAAGCATTTTTAACTTCACATCATACAAAGGGGTGGAGATTATTTTCAATCAAAGGCAAGAAGTACACTTTTGAAAAATGCGACAAAGAAACCTTTGTTTATCAAATTGACTTTAATCCCGATGAGCGGCAAAAGGACGAGTATATTCAGTTGTATACTGATTTTGGTTGGCAGTTTGTAGCGGAAAAAGATGGACGATTTTATTTTTGCAAGTCAACCATGGGCAACAATGATACTGCTATATTCAGCGACAGAGAAACAAAAGCGATACTGTGCCGAAAAATAATTAAACGCAAGCTAATAGGCTTTATTCCTATTACTATAATCTCACTTTTGATTATAGGATTGCTAATATTTTTTAGTAATTCCGTTCCATTCATTATTACTGCTGCCGTGGCAATGATTTTTATAGGTTGGCTGATACTAACGCTATGCACAAAAAAATATTTGTACGGCTTACTAAAGATAAGAGAAATACTAAACGACAACGAGTAACCAAATATGAAAAGGGGAAATTTATCAATGGCATTGTTTAATGTGGGAAGTCTTATACTTGGGCTTATAGCTTGGATTCTTCCAGTAGTAAGTCTTGCAAAATACAATAAGGCGAAACACAAGAATTGGATTGTCTTATTGTTTGCAAGCATGAGTGCGTGTACAATTTCAGTTTTGTTCCAAATAGTTTATCAAAAACATTTGGTGCAAATTGAGGATTGGGCGGCAATTATGGACACAATATGGGGCGTGTTATTCGTGTCAACGGCGCTTATCATAGGGACAATAACGCTCAATCTAATTACGATAATCAAGTATCGTAGAATCAATGAACGTCAATAAGAGGAAAGCATGAACAAACGAGGACAAAACAGCGTACAAAGTAGGCACTAGACCGAATTGCCACTTGCATTTTTGCAAGTGGCAATATATAATTATTGCAAAATTACAAAAATAGGGGGAGCACCATGAAAGAACTGTCACGGATTGCCTCTGGTGTGACGGCATCCTCCACCTTAGCGGTGGACGCTTTAATCAAACAACTACGGGCCGAGGGGAAAGACGTGGTCGGCTTCGGGACCGGCGAGCCGGATTTTGACACGCCGGACCATATCAAGGCGGCGGCGATCAAGGCGATAAACGAGGGGCAGACCAAATATACCCCGGCGGCGGGACTTCCGCAGTTGCGTAAGGTCATTGCGGCCCGGCTGTTGGAGGATTGCGGGATCTCCTATGACTTCTCGCAGATTGTCGTGGCCAGCGGCGCTAAGCACAGCGTGTATCTAACCCTTCAAGCCATCGTCAACCCCGGCGACGAGGTGATTGTCCCAGCGCCCTACTGGGTGACCTACTATGAGGCGGTCATCATGGCAGGGGGCGTGCCTGTGATCATCGACACCACCCAGGAGCAGGCGTTCAAGATTACACCGGAGCAGCTCCGGGGGGCGATTACGGAAAAGACAAAGCTCTTTTTGCTCAATAATCCCTCTAATCCAACAGGGATGGTTTATTCTAAGGCGGAGCTTTTGGCCCTCTGCAACATCTGCGTGGAGTATGACTTATATATCATGTCCGATGAGATTTATTACCACCTGGTCTACGACGGGGAGTTTGTCTCCGTGGCCGCTTTGAGTGAAGAAATCAAAGAGCGGACAGTAATTGTCAACGGCGTCTCCAAGAGCTATGCCATGACGGGCTGGCGTGTGGGGTATACGGCGTCCAATTCCCAACTGGCAAAGGTTATGGCCAACTACGTCAGCCACGCCACCTCTGCACCTGCGACTATGGCCCAATACGCCGCCATTGAGGCGCTGACAGCGGATCAGAGCTCAGTCTATGAGATGAAGGCCGTATTCCAGCAGCGCAGAGACTATATCTGTCAGCGGGTCAACGCCATGGATGGCGTCAGTTGCCTGGTACCCCAGGGGGCGTTTTATATTATGATGAATCTGGATCAGATCATCGGCAAGACCCTGGGCGGCAAGCTGATCCAAAACGGCGACGACTTCGCCATGGCCCTCTTAGAGAGCGTCCAGGTCGGCGTCGTCCCCTGCAGCGGATTCGGCATCCCGAACTTCGTCCGATTGACCTATGCGACTTCCATGGAGAACATCACCGAAGGCATGGATCGCCTGGAGCGGTTTTTGCGGGGGTAGGGGAGGTACAAAAATCTGCTTCAATTATTGACTGCACAATGAGGTGAAAGTATGTTTCAAACAGCGTCAGGTGTTTCTATCCCGTTTCCGGAGAGAATACAGGAGCAGTTTGAGGTGTTTGAAAAAAGCCTTTTATTTAATCTAAGTTTTGAGAAATTCAAGCCCCTAATTGCTGATTTTCTGGAACAGCTCTCGGAACCTTTATTTTTTGTGCTTGAACTACCGCTATCTCGGGACGAAGAAGCAGAACTTCGCAAAACTGACTTTGATCCATTTCACAAAAAAGTATGTTACTTAGACGGGCAGTCAAAGTGGCAGATAAAAGCAATCTTAGTTGCATATGGAGACTTGTTGCTAAATGATGGAATGTCACAGTTCGCAATTGCTTCCCATGAGACAAAAGATGAAATCTATATTCAAAAATATAAAGTCACAAGCATTTTTAGCAATCACCCTGAACGATATGTTGATTTTCTGAAAAAATACGGCCTAACGCAAACAGAAAAACTGCTCACCCCATGGGATACGTTCTCCCGTGAAACGCCTGGTGAGGTGTGGAAAATTGAAATGAACGGAATGGATGGGTTTGATGTTTATGACGCACTTACAAAAGAGGGGCTGTATGTCGCAAAAATAGTAGAAGATTAAAACGGGAAAGAGGCTCTTCATTGTGTTGAGGAGCCTCTTTTATCATATCTCCGCAAAAAATGAACCAATCCCATGCTGGCGGCGATATATACAGTGCCGGCATATTACATAGACGAGAGGGGAGAACACATGGATTTGGCCACGACAATTGATTTCACCCCGGCCCGGGATCAGACGGAACTCCCGTATTTGATCGACACATACAGCACTATGCTATACCGATTCTGCCGCAGTTTGACCTACTCTAAAGAAGATGCGGAAGATTTATTTCAGGAGACCTGGATTTTTGCTCTGCGAAAGCCGCAAAAGCTGCAAGGGGCCCAAAATCCACAGAGTGTTTTATGTCAGGCGGCTCTAGCCCTATGGAAGAGCCAACAGCGCAAATACGCCAGACGCCGCCGCATTGCCCCGGAGGTACCCCTGGACTTCGCCATAGAGAGCGGGGAGGACTTGGAGGCGGCCCTATTGCGGCGGACGGAGACGGAATTTGTGCGTTGCCTGGTTGCGCAATTGCCGGACAAATTTAGAATCCCCCTGATCTTGTACTATACCCTGGAAATGGGCGTTGCCGACATTGCCAAGACGTTAAACATACCGCCCGGCACGGTGAAAAGCCGGCTGTTTTCTGCAAGACAAGAGATTAAGAAAGGATGGCTTGCATATGAATCATAATCATATAGATCGCTTGCTGAAACAAGCGTTACAAACGGATGAAGTCCCGTCGCCCGACCTGATTGCGCAGGTGAAATTTGCGGTCAATGATACAAAACGAAAAAAACCAACTAGAGGGAGAAAACCGCTTTTTAGAAACTTGCTTATCGCCGCATTGTGCCTGCTGCTCGTCGTTTCCGCCACTGCCTTTGGTACAAATTTCTTCGGATTCGGCCTGCAGGATATGGTGTTGCCTAGCCCGGAGCCAATTGTTGTTGAAAATCCAGATGGAACAGTGGAAGAATTTCCGATGGCGCTTATCTCTCTGCAACACCCAGACACGCCGGAACACGCCGCCGCTGTCGCATGGCAAGCGTTCCTCAATGCCTATGACCCGGATCGGGCGCTCTTAATCGCCGCAGATGATGACTATCGTAATTTTGTCACGGGGCAAACAGAGGTGCGCCAGGAACAGTTCGATGTGCCGGATCAGTACTCGATTTACGGTGCCTATACCATGGAAATGGTTGAGAAAATCCGTGAGATTGCGGAGCGATATGGGCTTTCGCTTCTCGGAGAAATGATCCAATTTAACACGGCGGAGCAACTCCATGCGAACATTGCCTACGGCCCCTTTTTAGATGATGCCATCGACGGGTTTGGAGCCTATCAATTTGAAAGCGGGACTTTTCAGGGAGACGGACAGTTTGGCGATATCGCCTTCCAGATTCGCTTTGCCCGCAGAGGCGTGTTTGACTACGTATTTCTAAACGTCGGAGACATTGCGGGTTTTACCGAATGGACATTCCAAAATACGTTTGGTATGCCAATGTTGCTCGTGCAAGGAACACATAGCTCGCTTATCATGCTGGAAACAGAGGCGGCGTCTATCCGGGTGAATATCTTAGCGGGTACGGCGGGTAACCGTTGGAACCCCGATGCACCGCCCTTTGGGCCGAGTGATCTGGAGCACTTCGCCAACTTGATCGACTTCGGCCAACTCAGAAGCGAGGTGCCTGATCATAGCGCCGCCTTTGCGGCGGAGAACGCAATCTTTGAGGCGGAACGGGCCGAATTGGATGAAATGGCATCTGGTTTTGTGGGTGACTGGGTTTCTATACAATCCGAGGTAGAAAAGGGCCTGCAAATCAGCGAAGACCGTCAGATTCTCTTCTGGAACGGCCGAGACTATTTGGAGTTTTACTTGGATGATTCAAGAGATTCTGCGATCAGAGGCAGAGGCTGGATTATGAGAGGGGAAGTGGTTCCAATCGGCCAATACAAATTTACGATCGGCCTTTCTTCCATGACTTCTCACTACGAGTACGAGCTGGACTTCCAGACGGTGAACCCGTGGGAACTGCCGTTCCGATACGATCCAACCAGTGGACTACTACAATACACAGACTGGAACGGCGTCCACCACTTTTTCGCAAGAGCATCGTAGGGCGCAACGCCCCCGGTGCGCCGTATTTCGCTGCGCTCTGCAAGCATTTTGCCCACCAAGGGGCGGCACAATTGTGTTGCCCCTATTATTTTTTGATGATATGATAGAGCCAACAAATCGAAAGAGGGCAACCCATGACAAAATCCGAGTTGAAAAAACTGCTGGACGTGGCGGCGGGCCGCCAGAAGGCGGATGCAGTGGTCAAAAACGCCCGTGTAGTGGACGTCTACGGCGGCGGGATCATTGCGGGCGACATCGCCTTTGCCGACGGGCGGATTGCCGGGGTGGGGGACTACGACGGCGAGGTGATCTATGATGCGGCGGGGCGGTATGCCGCACCGGGGTTCATCGACAGCCATATTCACATTGAATCGGCCTGCGTCACCCCGGAGGAGATGGGGCGGTTGCTGGTTCCCTGCGGGGGGACGACCATCATCGCCGACCCCCACGAGATTGTCAACGTGGCGGGGATGCCCGCATTAAACTACATGCTGGATGCCGCCCAGGGGACGGCGTTGGATATCCAGTTTATGGTGCCGTCCTGTGTCCCCGCCACCCCCTTTGAACACGCAGGCGCATTGATCGGGGCCGAGGACATGGCCACAGCCTTTGCCGATGGGCGGGTGCTGGGCCTAGCCGAGTTCATGGACTTCCCCGGCGTCATCTCCGGCACGGATTTCGCCTTAGATCGGCTCTTAGCGGCCTATGATGCCGGGGTACACATCGACGGCCATAGCCCCGGGGTGGAGGGGCTGGCCCTCAACGCCTACGCCGCCGCACGGATCCGGACAGATCACGAATGTACCACTGTAAAGGAGATGCAGGATCGGATATCCCGGGGGATGTATATCCTCATGCGCCAGGGCTCCGCCTCCCACGATTTAGAGCGTCTGCTCCCGGGCCTGACACCGGAGAACAGCCGCCGCTGTCTCCTCTGCTCCGATGACCGCCAGCCCAAGACGATTCTATCGAAAGGCCACTTGGACGACCATCTGCGGATTTGTGTCCGAAACGGGGTAGACCCCGTCACGGCAATCCGTATGGCCACCCTCAACGCCGCAGAGTGCTTTGATCTGAAAGATCGGGGCGCAATCGCCCCCGGCCTCCGGGCGGATGTGGTGTTGCTGGATGACCTAAAAGACTTCGCCGTCTCTCAGGTTTTCATCCAAGGCCAACTGGTAGCCCAGGACGGCAAATACCTGCTAGAAACCACCCGCCGGGATACAAGTGCTGTGGAAAATAGCTTCCATGTAAAAGAGTTTTCTATAAAAAAGCTGAAATTGAAGCTCAAGAGCAACCATGTTCAGATTATTGACATCTTACCCGGCACCGTCGCCACTGGCAGGGGCAAAGCTCAAGTCAAGTTGGACGAGACCGGGGATTTCGTCCGAGACGCCGCCGCTGATATTGTCAAAGTGGCCGTGGTGGAGCGGCATCAGAATACGGGCAATGTGGCCGTGGCCCTCCTGCGGGGCTACGGGATCCGATCCGGGGCCGTGGCCCTCTCCATCGCCCATGACTCTCACAATATCATCGTGGCAGGGGTCTCCGATGAGGAGATGGCCTGCGCTGTGGAGGCGTTGATCCAACAGGGGGGCGGCATTGTCCTGGTCAAAGACGGGATCGTGCTGGAATCCATGCCTATGCCCATCGGCGGTATTATGAGCGACCAGAGCGGGGAGTGGGTGGATGAGCGGCTCACGGCCATCCACAATGCGGCCCACAAGGAACTGGGTATCAGCGGCGACGTGGAACCTGTGATGACCCTGTGCTTCATGTCCCTGCCTGTCATTCCGGAGCTAAAGCTCACAGATATGGGGTTGTTTGACGTGACCACATTTTCCTTTACTTCGCTGGAGGCGGAGTAACAGGTAGGGACCACCGCCCCGGTCGTCCGCAGACGGTCGAGGCGACCGTCCCTACATAGGCATAGCATATTACCCCCTCCTTGCACATAGGATGGTTGTACAATCTTGTGCGCAGGGAGGGGAGTTCTTTGTCGAGGGAGAAGACGAAAGGGAGAGGGAGGCCGCGGGCGGCAAAACCGTTTGATTTGGCGGTAAACGCCGCTGTCGGCAGTTTGATTGCCCTGGGTGTAACTCTGGGTTTGCTGTTTGCCGCATCAGCGCTTGCGGTTTCTGGGCGGCTCCCGGAGAACCTGATGGGATCTGTGACTGTTTTGTTGCTCTGCATCGGCTCCTTTGTCGGCGCTACAGTGGCGATTCGCCAGAGCGGGACGAGGGCGCTGCTCGTTGGACTCGCCCAGGGGGGATTCCTATATGCAATCACTGTTGTGGGCGGCGCATTTACCGAAGCGTCCAGTTTGTTCGGCGGCCTGAGTCTGCTCCTGTTTGCGGCGGCACTTTTGGGCGGGGGATTCGCCGGCCTCCTTTGGCGCCGTCCCAGGCCCCGGCGGGGAGAAATCTAGTTGTTTTGCACAAATGGATATATTTGCACGTTCGGAGATGTCCCAAAGTGGCATCTCCGCTATCTTGTGTTCTCGCTTTTTTCTGACACAAAGATTTGTGGAATCAACCCCACATTTGGGGAACATATAAACATTCGCAAAGCGCAACAACTCGATTACGTTTTGTAAGCAAGTTGTCGCATTTTATTGACATAATTTTTTCGTTTTCTCGCAGGAAGAAAAACATAGTGGACTTTTCACGCTTTTTATACAATCATGTACAAAATATAGCAAGAAAGATCAATTAGAGTTAGGTGTGTAGCGGTAGTCAAAAATTAATGTTTACATAAAGTTTGTGCAATGTGCATTCTAAAAGTTTACATAATAGTTGTAATAATGCACAAAGATGAACTTTTTTGCCAAACGCCCTTGATTCTTTCCTAGGGATAGGGTATATTATGTCTTGTAATTATTATGTCAATTGTTGTCTGCATTATGTCATGTATCATGTTTTACACCCTGTCCTCATATGGTAGAACACGGGGGGACATGACACATGAACAGAAAACTGCTTCTCCGCACTGGTGCGGCTGACCGGGAATTTTTTGGTTTTGCGCTATGCCTGATCTTTTTTGCCTGTGGAATCCTTATCGGTACCATTTTTGCGGGGAACTTAGATGCGGCTGAGATTTTTGCGCTACAGAGCAGCATGTCCGGGTACATTGCTCAGATTGCAGACGGATCCCATCGCTCGCCTACCTTTTTCTCTGTGTTCTGGTCTCTGGGGCAATACCATCTTCTCGTTTTGTTCCTGGGATTTTCCCTCTTGGGAACCTTTGGCCTGCCGGTGCTATCCGGTATCAGAGGGTTTTATTTAAGTTTTTCTATCTCTGCATTTATCCAAGCCTTTGGCGTAGAGGGTTGGCCTGCTGCCTTTTCTCTGTTTGGCATTAGCGCCCTCATTACCGTTCCCTGCTTTTTTCTATTGGCCTCTCAAGCGTTTGCCGCTTCGGCCGATCTGGGAAAGGTGCTTATAGGCTCCGGTAAAATCCTGGCCGGGACACTCTACGGCAGTCACTATCTCATACGCACAATTCTCTGTTTTCTCGGCATATTGGCCGCTGTGCTCATAGAGTTATACGTGACGCCCGCCCTCGTGTCCTGGACAAGTGTTGTATTGAAGTGAGGTTGACCGAATTGAAACAAGTCTGCTACGTCAGTCAGTACGAGAACTATTTACGTGAAGTGAAACAGGCATCTAAAAACACCCTCAGCTCCTATCTGCGGGATGTTAATCAATTTCGCCAGTACTGGCATCAGAGTGTCGGCAGTGAGCTCCATCACGCCACAGGCCGTGATTTAGAGGAATACATCAAATGGCTCCGGAAAAATGGAAAATCTACCGCTACGGTCTCCCGTTGCATTGCCTCGTTGCGCAGTTTTTTCCATTTCTTAGTCGATCAGGGCAAGGTGCATTTAAACCCGGCCAGTTCTCTGGTGCCGGATAAAACGGAAAAAAAGCTGCCCCAGATTCTCACCAACCGAGAGGTGGAGCTGCTCTTAGATCAACCCGCCTGTATTGACCCGAAAGGGTTTCGGGACAAGGCTATGCTGGAACTTCTCTATGCCACGGGGATCCGAGTCAGCGAACTCATCGGTCTGGATGTGGAAGATGTGAATCTCTCCGTCGGTATTGTCCGTTGCCGCTCCGGCGACAAGGAGCGGATGATTCCGCTCTACCCTGCAGCCATTGACGCCTTAGACGCCTATATTAACCGGATCAGACCTCATATGCTCTCCACCCGAAGCGAGGAGGCCCTGTTCGTCAACATGAGCGGCGACCGGATGAGCCGTCAGGGGTTTTGGAAGATTATCAAGTTATACCAGGAAAAAGCCAAGATCAACAAGGAGATCACGCCCCACACCCTGCGGCACTCTTTCGCCGCCCATCTGCTGGAAAACGGCGCAGATTTGCGCAGTATCCAGGAGATGCTGGGGCATGCGGATATCTCCTCCACCCAGGTCTATGCCCAACTGGTAAAAAGCCAGTTGAAAGATATCTATCAAAAGGCACACCCCAGGGCGTAGCTTGATGGAACCGATTGAAAAATTGACCGCCGCCGAGCGGGCAACCAGGCTCATCTGGCGGATTCACCGGCTGATTTTAGTGAACCTCGTCTGTTTCGTTGCCATGTTGCCAGTGATAGCGTGGTTCTATCTCCTCCTGAATACGTATTTCAACGCCGGGTTCTCCCACGGATTTTTTGATATCCTGCCGGGGCCGGGACTTTTTTCTGCCCTTTTGCTCCAACTGCCTCCGGTGATTTTTTATCTGCTCCTGGCCGTGTCTGCCGTACTTACAGGCCCGTTGCTCCTCGGTCTCCACTACGTGGCGGGGAAGATGGTGACAGGGCAACATGTCTGGTTTTCCGACTGCCTGGAGCAGGCGCTTAAAAACGTCCGCCAAGGCGTTGTGCTCGGGCTGGCCAGCCTAGCGGCGCTCCATATGCTGCTGTGGAATCTGTTCGCTGGTCTTCAATCCCATATCCCGTGGATTCATATGAGCCTGATCGCATCCCGGTGGGGATCAGGGCTTTTGATACTCCTCTTTTTTCTGGTATTTCCTTACGCCTGCCAGAGTATCGTCTCCATTGAACAGCCCCTTTGGACAGCGCTCAAAAATGCGTTTATTTTAGCTCGTGTCTATCTGGGCCGAGGCCTGCTGGCCCTGGCAACCATCGCCATTTACTGGTGGATTACCTCTGTGACATTTCCCCTAGCGAGCTTGCTCACACTGCCGCTATTCTCCATCGGATTGACGGCGTTTATCCAGGCGATGGTCTGTCGTCCGGTCGTGGAAAAATATATTTTAGACCCGGCACGCAAAAGAGAGTCTTTACAAGACGAATAATTGTGGTATAATCAAAGCCGCACAGCATGGTAAGATGAAGCCTATTTCATTTTGCACAGCATATACTTATTTACACTTGGAGGAAGATAACTATGATGGAGAAACTGACAGCCCTATTGGCGGAGAGCTTAGAGGTAGAACCCGACCTGATTACCCCGGAAACCACGTTCGAGAGCCTGGGGATCGACTCTCTGGACACCGTGGAAATGATCATGGACTTAGAAGAAGAGCTGGGCGTCGAGCTGGAGCTGGACGAGAAAATCTCCACCGTCGGGGAATTGGCCGCTTTTATCGAAAAAAAGATGGGCTGATTATAATTGCGCTTTAATCCTTGCACTCTACAAATTGCCCGCCGTATATCCTGACGGATACACGGCGGGTTTTCTATCCAATCTCCGTCACACACCCAAACCGATACCCCATCTCCTGATACCTCCCAATCAACTCCGCCATAATCTCCGCATTGGTCGAGGAAGTATTGTGGAGCATCACAATCGCACCGGGGTGAATCCGGGGGATTAGTTTATCAAAGGCCTGTTGTCTGCTGGGCTGGGCGTCTACGTGCCAGTCCACGTAGGCCAGGGACCAGAACAGGGTGGTATAGCCCAGTTCCTGGGCCAATTTTAGATTCTCGGTGCTGTATTTCCCATTGGGCGGCCGATAGAGCTTTGGCATAGGTGCGCCGATGATCTCCTCGTAGTGCCGTTCTACCTCCTGGAGTTCCGCTTGGAACCGCTCCCGATCTGTAATGGCGGACATGTCCGGGTGGCGCATGGTGTGGTTGCCGACGGTATGCCCCTCATCCACCATGCGCCGAATGATCTCAGGATTATCCCTAATATACGTGCCCACGAGGAAAAAGGCCGCTGGGATCTCAGCGGCCTTTAGGGCGTCTAAGATCGGCGGGGTGTTGCCGTTTTCAAATCCGGCGTCAAAGGTGAGATAGATCACCTTTTCACCGGTATCGCCCACGAAATAAGCGCTCCACTCTGCAAGCGCCTCCGGGGAGGCGTTGCCCATGGGCGTCTCGCCTGGAGTGGGGAAGGAGAGCCCCCAGTTTTCGCTTTTGGCCAGGGCGGATGTGGTTCCGTTTGTAATCAAGATGGCCGCCAAAAGCAGGCCCGCAAGAAATCGCCGCATGTTGTATCTCCTCTGCTTGAACGTTTGCTTATAGGATTTGTAAAACGTCGGAAAATACTCCTGACATGAATTGGCTGAATCTCTCCGGGGCGAATCCGCCATATTAGAGGTATGCGAATTTTTAATCAAAGGGGTGCTCTATGCGCAGACGACTACTTGCCCTGATTTTGGCAGTATCACTATTTCTCCCCGGCGGCACGGCGTCCGCAGAGGATGACTATATCAAATGGGTGGATTTCGATGTGCCGTATTGTGCACTGGCCACAGCCCTGGACTACGATATCCAGACCCACGGCACGGATGTCCACTTAAACTGGATTGAACTCCTGGCCCTAGTGGCCGCCCGGCTAGGCGGGAATTTTTCTAACTATAAAAAGAAATCCCTGGACGATTTGGCCCAACGGCTGTTATCCGGGGAAGAAATAGGCGACATACTATCAAATTCAGAGAGTTATGAACACTATTTTGCCGCATATTCCGCCGTCTTGGGTGAGTTCGTGGGCCAATACCGGGTACAGGTGCCGGACTCCAACGATCCGGAGAAGTTGATCTGGGAAGATCGTTACGGCCTGAAAGCCTACCATCCCATTGCAGAGGGGTTTGGATTCAATCACTTTGACGATTTCGGCACGGGCCGTTCCTACGGTTACCGCCGCCGTCATTTGGGCCATGATCTGTTCGGCTCCGTGGGGACGCCCATCGTGGCGGTGGAGAGCGGTACGGTGGAGGTCATGGGCTGGAATCAATACGGCGGCTGGCGGATCGGAATCCGCAGTTTTGACGGGTTGCGGTACTATTATTACGCCCACTTGCGGCAAAATCGGCCCTATCACTGTGATCTCGCAGAGGGTCAAACGGTCAGGGCGGGGGATGTGATCGGCTACATGGGCCGCACGGGATACAGCAGGGAGGAAAACGTCAACGGCATCCGGCAGACCCATCTCCACTGGGGGATGCAGCTCATCTTCCACCCGGATCAAGAGGAGGGGCCGAAGGAGATCTGGATCGACCTCTACAACATCACCCGGCTATTGTACCGCAACCGCAGCACGACATATCGGGTGGCGGAGACGAAAGAGTTTTATCGGACGTATGGGTTTGAGGAGCCGAATTTGTCTGTGTAATAATTCTTGACGGAGGAAAAAACTGGTGATATAATAAGTTAGCATTTGGAAGTCATGTACTATAATCCCAGCGTTATTCTGCGAAATCCTCTGCATGTATTTGCATGTCACAGTTGAATACGCAATTTCAAAAATTCAAAAATTTTGTGATATGAACCGCTATGCAGACGGATTCCTGAACGAAAAGGAGGGCAACTGTTATGAAAAAAGCAAAAAAAATACTGGCTATATGTTTGGCTCTCGTTATGCTATCTCTGGCTGGCGTAAGTGCTACAGCCTCTGATTACCCATCTTCTGCCAGGTTTGATGACGTCCAGCGGGGGGATTGGTTTTACCATGATACGTGGATTGCATATATCATAGGCATCACAAGAGGCGTCAGCGAAAACCCGCCATTGTTTGCACCGCTCCAAGAGACAACACGGGCCGAATTTGTTACAATGCTTGGCCGCACACACGAAGCCGAGGCGTATGCAAACGGAACGATAGAGTATAACAAAGGCCAGAATCCATACGTTGACATTGACCTGTCGTCATTTTACGCCCCCTATGTCTTATGGGCAACTGAGCGAGGAATCGTGCAAGGAGATGGGCTTGGACACTTTAGGCCATCCGACCCAATTACACGGCAGGAGATGGCAGTCATGCTATATCGCTACATCTATGTGTATGATTTCCAAGCATATTTCCCTCCGCCATGGCGTGATTTAATCAACATCCAATATGTGGATCGAGATGCCGTTGCAGTTTGGGCGGTTGACGCAGCGGAATGGTTGGGCGCACATGGGGTTGTTAATGGCGTTCTCACAGCAGATGAGAGTGATCATATGCTACGTTATTTTAAGCCAAATACGCATTTAATTCGTGCAGAGGCAGTTGCGTTGCTTATCCGAGTTGCAGCTCCAATGGGGCCAATCTTTTACCCCATGGATGGACTAGGTTAGAGCGGGATCAATCCAACCCCTGACACACACAGAAACCCCCGCCGTGTATCCCAAAAGGGATATACGGCGGGGGTTATTTCGTAGGGGCGGCAACCTGCCACCCGCATATTGGTTTGTCCGGTGCATGACAATTAAAATATAGCCGCTACAGTGATCGGCTCGCATGATCCGGCATTGCGCCCGGCAGTTGCAGGGCAACCCAGTTTCGGACGGGGGCGTTGGGCTGGGAGTTGGTGGCGATTTGCAGGGCGTTGAAGAACCAGGTGTTTCGATCTGTGTTATCGCTCCACAGGCGCATGGTCGTGGAGTCGATATTGTCCATGGTCCGGCCCAGGACACGGTTTGCAAGGATGGCAAACTCGGCCCGGGTGATGTTCTGGTCGGGGTTGAAGCGCCCGTTTTGATCCGGTGTCATCCACTCCAGCCATCCCACCAGATTGATGGCGTCTCTGGCCCAACTGTTGGCGATGTCCGTGAACCGGTTTTCAGCCCCTTGATACTGCATACTCGAATCCAAAAACCGGGTCATAACGACGGCGGCTTCCGCCCTGGTGATGTGCTGTGTCGGGGCAAAATGTGTGGCCGACGGGCCGTTTAACAGACCCGCTCTGTGTACGGTGGATACGGCGTTGGAATACCATCGGCCGCCATTGTTCGGCACGTCCAAAAATGGGTTGTCCCGTGTCCAGTTGGCCCTGCGGCTCTCATCGGATAACATACGCAGGAGAACTGTCGCCGCCTCGGCTCGGGTGATGGGGCCGGGATCAATGCGATCCCCGCCGGCACCTACGAGATAGGCATAGTGTATGCTGGTGAGGGTGAGATCTGTGCGAAAGACGGGCGCACGGTTCTGTTCCCATCTGGCGTGAAGGGTATGGGCGACATTCTGCATGACGATTGTCGTCCCCGTGACTCGGCTCCCGCCTGTGGCGGCGGTGTACCAGCCGACGAATGTAAAGCCTGTACGAGTCGGGGCAGTCAGCCCCTCCAAAATAACGGCATAGGGATCGCCTGGGGTGGCGTCCCGGGTCTGGGCGGCAGGGAGGCCGCCGTTTCCGCTGAACGTCACGACAACAGGAGAAGGTTCCGTATCGGCATTGGGATTTGCGACCGCAACGGCTACAGGGATCAAGAGACCAATGAGAAGACAGATCAATAAGACAGATACAAACCGTTTCAAGTGATTTCCCCCTTTACAGAGACTCTATACAGAATTAAGTATGACAGGAATGTTCAATTTTGTCAATATTGCCAATGCTTTTTCAAGAAAACGCTAAATATTGTGGCAATACTGAAAAACCGGGTATGCAGACGGAACCATTTGTGGTATAATTCGTCTGAATATACAGTGGGTATAAAAATATTTTCTTTTTATTTTTATAGGAGAGTTTCATGGATCAGCAACTGGAGGGTATGCTCCGAACTCTGGACGGCGTCTCACTGGATGCGCCCATCGGCGCTCTGGAGAACATACTGCACACATACATCTTTATCAGCCGTTTTATCTTACCCCTGCTTGCGGTTGTGATTATATTCCGTGCCCTGAAAAGTCTGCTCCGGGAATCCTACGAGCCAGAGATTTGGGCGTATTTAAGCTTGCCCAACGGCTCCCGGATGGCGTTGTACCACTGGGAGAATACCATCGGCAGAGCAGGGAGTTCTGACGTGGTGCTGAACTATCCCACCCTGAGCCGCAGTCACTTGGCTCTGATTCGGGATGACAAGGCCCAGTGGACAGCCATTGACCTGGGATCCAAGGGCGGGGTGACCGTCAACGGCCGCCCCCTAGACGGGACAGCCAGAGTCGAGCAGAGCGATGTGCTGGGCTTAGGCGGGGTAGAGGTGGCGCTATTAGATCTACATCCCGAGGAACGTGCCGCCCAGAGCCAATACCGCACCAAACCGGGACGGTTTATCACCCCGTCGGGGACGTTCTTCTTTGTCACCCTGTTCCAAGTGCTGCTCATGCTCCAACACATCGCTTCCAGTTTCCCTGATGTGAATCCGCAGGTTCCCACGGGCTTTCTCGCCCTGACCGGGATCATGTGGGGGTATTTCTTCTTCATCCGAGCCCTGCGCCGGACGGGGTTTGAGATTGAGGCCATTGCCTTTTTCCTCTGCAGCCTCGGTCTCTCTATTATTGCCAGTACCCGCCCGGACGAGATGATGCAGACAGTATTCTTTGTGTTTCTCGGCCTCGTCTCTTTTTTCGTCCTCTGTTGGATTCTGCGGGATCTGCGCTGGGCAAAGCGGTTCCGCTGGCCCATTGCCTTGGGCGGCGTCCTATTTTTGGCCGTTGGATTTCTCTTCGCCGAAGAGGTTTTTGGCGCCAGACGATGGATTGAGATCGGAGGCGTTTCTATCCAGCCCGCAGAATTTGTCAAGGTGGCGTTCATCTTTGCAGGTGCCGCCACGTTAGAACGGCTCTTCACCCGGCGGAATTTGTTCCTATTCATCGCCTACGCCGGCATGTGTGTGGGCATTTTGGCCCTGATGAACGACTTCGGCTCGGCGGCTGTATTTTTTACGGCGTTTTTGGTCATCGCCTTTCTCCGCTCCGGAGATATGGCTACCATTTCTCTGGCCCTTGCGTCTCTGGTTCTCGCCGCCATGCTGGTACTGACCATCCGCCCCCACGTGGCCACCCGATTTGATACCTGGGGGAACGTCTGGGCCGATCCCACGGGAACAGGATGGCAGCAGGCTCTCACCATGACGTACACTGCCAGCGGCGGATTTTTTGGATTAGGTGCCGGAAATGGCTCGTTCAGCCGTATATTTGCGGCCTATACAGATATGGTCTTCGGCGTGATCGCAGAAGAGCTGGGGCTGATTGTGGCGATCCTCGCCATAGTGGCGATTTTTATCTTGGGCGTGTTCGCAATCCGGTCTTCGGCCAATGCCCGGAGCAGTTTTTACGTCATCGCCGCCGGGGCCACGGTGACTATGTTTATGGCGCAGGTTATTCTCAATGTCTTCGGCTCCCTGGATATTATCCCCTTTACGGGCATCACGTTCCCATTCGTGTCACGGGGCGGCTCCAGTATGATCGCCAGCTGGGCTATGCTGGCCTTTATCAAGGCCGCCGATACCCGGCAGAACGCCAGTCTGGCCATCAAACTGGGCAAGAAAATCAAGAGCGGTTCCGACTACTATGAGGATAATATCGACCATGAAGAGTATGAGGAATATGAAGACGGCTACTATGAAGACGATATGGACGAGGACGAAGAATTTGCCGAACCCCTAGAGGGCGGCATGGACCCCCGTTATTTCAACGGCACACCGGATGTGCATTACAATGACGACAAGGTAGATCCCCGCTATTTTGGCGACCACTGGGAGGATCGGCGATGAAAAAAGTAAAGCGACGCAGTTTTTCCATTCTTCTGCTGGTTCTCCTGGCCATGGCGTGTATGGTGATCTTTCTCTTCCGACTGGTCGCAGATGGGAATGCCTGGGTGACATTTCCCTCCAATCAAAACGTGTTCAGCGGCGGATTGTTGGCCATGGGCTCCGTCTATGATCGAAATGACATCCCTCTGGCCGAGACCCGGGACGGTGTGTTCCGCCTCAACGATAACCCTGAAATCCGGCGGGCCACCCTCCACGTATTGGGGGATCGGCGGGGGAGCATCGGCACCGGGGCGCTCACGTTTTATGCGGACAAACTAATTGGCTATAATCTGGTCAACGGGGTGTACTCCTTTGACGGAAACGGCGGTTCCCTGACATTGACAGTAGACGCAGAGCTGTCCCGTGTGGCATACTTAGCCTTAGCGGGCCGCCACGGCTCTGTGGTGGTGTTAAATTACGAGACGGGTGAGATTCTCACCAGTGTCTCCGCCCCCACCTTCGACCCGCTCAATCCCCCGGATGTAATAGAGGGCGACCCCCGCTTTAACGGAATCTTTCTCAACCGGGGCTTCTCTTCCGCCTTCGTCCCGGGCTCCATTTTTAAAGTCGCCACGGCGGCGGCGGCCCTGGATACCTTTGCCGATGCCGCCACCCGCCAATATGTGTGTCAGGGCGTCCATATGGTGGACGGGAGCCGTGTCACCTGTCTCGGCAACCACGGGTCCATCAGTATGGAACGGGCGCTGGGCGTCTCTTGTAACATCTACTTCGCCAAACTGGCGCTCGATCTGGGCGGGATGCCCCTTGCACGCTACATGGAGCAGTTTGGCCTGACCACGGCCCACAATGTAGACGGCATCCGTATCGCCCCCGGCAACTTCGTTGCAGCGGAGACGAATACCCCGGCCCTGGCCTGGTCCGGCGTGGGGCAGAGCGAAAATCTGACCAATCCATTGAGCATGGCCCGGTTTATGGGGGCCGTCGCCAACGGCGGGGTTCCCGTGGAGCCCCGGATTTTGGAGAGTACGGGCAGTTTGATCCCCCGGCGCAACGAGCCCGTCATCGGAGAACCCATCATGCCGGCGTTTGCGGCAAATGAGCTGGCTATGATGCTCCGCAGCATTGTGCCGGTCCATTATCCCGGCCGATTTCCCGGTTTATCCGTAGCGGGGAAGACCGGCACGGCAGAGGTTGGCCAGGGCCTCGGTACCCACGCCTGGTTTGCGGGATTCTTAGATGATCCCAATCACCCCTATGCTTTCGTCGTCTTGGTGGAACACGGCGGCGGCGGACTGGCCGTAGCGGGGGCTGTTGCGAATACAGTGCTTCAGGCGGCGGTGGGGTAAAAGGCTTTTTTCTAAAGGTGCCCAGTTTTAGAGGCACATCATTCCAGGAGGAACCAGAATTATGGATCGGGTTGTGCAGAGAGAAAGATTCTCACGAAGAAACTCCAGGAGGTCAAGCGGTTTTCGGCGCAGGGCGTTGTTTCCTCTGGCCATTTTCTACATGGAGGCGGTGCTGCGCCTATGGAGCGCCCAGCCGTTCTGGGGCGTTGGCCTCCTCTACGCCCTCCTGTTTTCCGTGGGGATTGGAATGATCTGCAACCTTCTCACCAGCCTACTCCCCAAACGGATGGGACAGGTGATGCGCTGGATGCTCCTATGGATGTTCACTCTCTTCTTTGGCGTCCAAGTTATATTTTACAGCGTTTTTCGCACGTATGTGGAGTTTGGCGCCATGGCAATGGCGGGGAACGTTGTCGATTTCTTCGCCGAGGCAGTGCAGGGCTTTTTCAATAACTTGCTCCCTGTCTTTCTGCTCCTGCTGCCCGTAGCGCTCTGCCAAGCGAAAAAGTTGATGAAGCGGCAGCCAATTCGGCGGAAAGGACTACTCCGGGCCGCCATCGTCACGGTGCTGCTCCATGTGGTTGTCATAGGCTCCATTGTACAGCCGTGGGACAGGACCGAAAGTTTCTATTTGACCCGGCGGGCGATTTATCAGGAGCAATTTTCTCTGAACTTGGCCGCAACTGAGTTTGGCCTCCTCACCGCCACTCGGCTGGATATGTTCGGCAGACCCGAGGCGGACGTATCTGCGGCATTGGCCCTGATTGCGCCGGAAGAGGATGACCAGGAGAATCCGGGAGAATCGGAGATTATAAGGCCGACCGCCACACCGGAGCCTACGCCAGAGCCGGAAATTGTATTCGAGTACAACATCTTAGACATCGACTTTGAGGCCCTCATGGAGACAGAGACCCGGGCGCCTATCCTGGAGATGCACGAGTTTTTCTCCCGGCGGCCCGGGACAAAACAAAACGAGTTCACCGGTATGTTTGAGGGCAAAAATCTGATTTGGATTTGCGGTGAGGCCTTCCATACCTTGGCGATCCACCCGGAGATTACACCCACCCTCTACCGGATGAGCACGGAGGGATTCACTTTCACCAACTTTTACACACCGGATACGGGCTTTTCTACCACCGGCGGCGAATTTGGTACGCTCTTAGGGCTGATCCCCACCCAGCGCCATGCTTTCCGAGATTCCAACACCAACTACTTGCCCTTCGCTTTCGGGAACATGTTCCGTGAGCTGGGGTATGCCACCTTTGCTTATCATAACCATACATATACGTTCTATCGCCGTGATCTCTCCCACCCCAATATGGGATATGTCTTCCGTGCCGTTGGAAACGGATTAAATATCACCCGCCAGTGGCCCGCCTCTGACGTGGAGATGATCCAGGACTCCATCGCAGATTTTATCAACGAAGAACGGTTCCACGTCTATTACATGACCGTCAGCGGTCACTTGGAGTACAATTTCTACGGCAACAATATGGCGTTTCGCCACCGGGAGGCCGTGGCGGATTTGCCCTATTCCACCGGGCCGCGGGCCTTCCTCGCAACCCAGATGGAACTGGACTTGTCCATGCAATACCTCATAGAGGCCTTAGATGCCGCAGGACAGTTGGAGAACACGGTATTTGTCATATCGGGTGACCACTACCCCTATGGCTTAACCCATGCGGAGATGAAAGAGCTGGGCGGACGCTCCCTCCCGGAGCCCATTATAGACGCCCACCACAGCGCACTGCTCATCTGGAGCGCATCTATGACGGAGCCTGTAGTGGTGGAGACCTTCGGTTCCTTCTACGACGTCATGCCCACTCTGGCGAATCTCTTCGCACTGCCATTTGATTCCCGCCTTGTCATCGGTACGGATCTCTTATCGGACGCAGAGCCTTTCGTCCCCTTTGCCAGCCGGAGCTGGATATCCCAGTTGGGCAGGTTCAACTCCCGGACGGGGGAGTTCACTCCACACCCCGGAATTGATGAGGCGGATATCCCGGAAAACCATGTCCAGCAGATGCAGGCCCGGTTTATGGTGGACGAACACTTCTCCGGCCAGATCATGGCCCACGATTATTACCGGATCGTGCTTGGCAACAGCTAAATAGTTTGATATAATAGCCGCATATTTGCGGCTATTATTATTTTGGCACAAAACTGTTTCTTCCGCCTGCGGCGGGGGAAACACAGTGAAATTTCTCGCTTTTAAGGGGGGCGCTAACATGGGCATGACAATGTCACAAAAAATCCTGGCGGCTAAGGCCGGCTTGGACATGGTTCGGCCGGGGGATTTGATTGAGGCGAAATTAGACCTGGTTCTGGGCAATGATATCACCACACCCGTTGCGGTGAAAGAGTTTGACAAGTTCGGTTTTACGAAAGTCTTCGACAAGGATAAGATCGCCATTGTCTTAGACCATTACACCCCCTGTAAAGATATCGCCTCTGCCGAGCTCTGCGCCACGGCCAGGGAGTTTGCCAACCGGTTTGATATTACCCACTTCTACGACGTGGGAACCATGGGGATCGAACACGCCCTGCTCCCGGAAAAAGGGCTTACCGCTCCCGGTGAGCTCATCGTCGGGGCGGACTCCCACACCTGCACATACGGCGCATTGGGCGCATTCTCCACCGGGGTGGGGAGTACGGACATGGCAGCCGGGATGATTCAGGGCTCTCTGTGGTTCAAAGTCCCCGCCGCTATCCGTGTGGTGCTGACAGGAGCGCTGCAGCCCTATGTCAGCGGCAAGGATGTGATTTTGCACTTGATCGGCCTCATCGGTGTGGACGGGGCCTTATATCAGTCTTTGGAGTTCACGGGAGACGGAATCGGGAACCTCACTATGGATGACCGGTTTGCTATCGCCAATATGGCCATTGAAGCCGGGGCGAAAAACGGCATTTTCCCCGTGGATGACCAGACTTTGGCCTACATTAAAGACAGAGTGGATCGGGAGTATCAAATATTCACTGCCGACGAGGACGCCGAGTATGAACGGGAAGTGGTCATTGACTTAAATCACCTCAAACCCACAGTGGCCCTGCCCCATTTGCCCTCCAATACCAAGACGATTGACCAAGTCCAGGGGATGCGGATTGACCAGGTAATCATCGGCTCCTGCACCAACGGCAGAATGGAGGACATGCGGGTGACCGCAGAGATTTTCCGGGGCAAGACCGTGGCGAAGGGCGTGCGCTGTATCATCATCCCCGCCACCCAGGAGATTTTCCGGCAGTCCGCCGCAGAGGGGCTGATGGAAATTTTCATCGATGCCGGCGCCGCTGTCTCCACGCCTACCTGCGGGCCGTGTATCGGCGGACACATGGGCGTTATGAGCGCAGGGGAGCGCACCGTGGCGACGACCAATCGCAACTTTGTAGGACGTATGGGCCACATCACGTCGGAGATTATCCTATCCAGCCCCGCTGTAGCGGCGGCGTCTGCAATCGCCGGGGTGTTGACGGGGCCGGAATAAAAAGAGGTGCCTAACAACATTGCCACATCAACTGACTAGATTGGAGCATTTCACACATGGCATCAGCACGGGAAATTGCAGTACAGGCGCTTATGGCCCACCGGAAACGGGGGGCCTGGTCGGAAATTGTACTGCACAACCTGATAGAAAAAGCGGAGCTATCCGGTCGGGATGCGGCCTTGGCGGGGAAGCTCTGCTTTGGCGTACTGCAAAATCGGAGCCTGCTGGATTTTTACCTGGGTCAGTTCTGCCACACGCCTGTGGAGAAGTTGGAGCCGAAAATTCTGGATATTCTACGGGTCGCCGTGTATCAGATGGTCTTTCTCACCCGGATCCCATCCCGTGCCGCCGTGGACGAGGCGGTGAAGATGGCAAAGCGGGCAAATCCCAAGGCGGCGGGACTGGTCAATGCGGTTTTGCGCCGGATATCGGAACAACTGGAGAATCTGCCGGAGCCGCCAAAGGGAGATCTTGCGTCCTATCTGTCCATCAAATACAGCCACCCGAGATGGCTTGTAGAGCGATTTTTGGAGATCCTGGGGGATACGGGGGCGGAAGCTCTCTTATCCGCTAACAACGCCGACGTGCCGGTCTATGCCCAGATCAATACGCTGCAGACGGATATAGGGCAAGTGGAACAGGCTTTGATCGAACAGGACATCCACGTCCAGCGGCACCCCTGGCTGGCCGATTGCCTGATTTTGACCAACACCGGGCCGTTAGAGTGTCTAAAACCCTTCCGGGACGGGGATATGTATATCCAGGATCCGGCGGCACGGCTGGCCGTGTTGGCATCGGCCCCCCAACCGGGGACGAGTGTGTGGGACGCCTGTGCCGCCCCCGGCGGCAAGAGTTTTGCCGCCGCCATCCACATGGGGAACAAAGGGAAACTTATAGCGTCTGATATACAGGAGAAGAAGTTGGCCCGGATCGAATCCGGTGCGTCACGGCTCGGGATATCTATCTTATCCACCCGGACAGCCGATGCCCGGACAGTAGATATGGGGGATATGGCCCCCTTTGATACAGTGCTGGCGGACGTACCGTGCTCTGGGCTGGGGATCATCCGGAAAAAACCGGAGATCCGGGACAAGACCCCGGGGGAGATCGCCAGACTGCCGGAGATTCAACTGGCTATCTTACAAGGCGCCGCCCGCTGGGTGGCACCGGGGGGCGTTTTGCTCTACGCCACCTGTACAATCCTGCCAGAGGAAAACGGCGGCGTGATAGCGGCGTTTTTGGCAGAGACGAAAAACTTTGTATGCGAGGCATTTTCCCTGCCCGGAGAGATCGGCAATGTGCCGGAGGGACAGATCACCCTATATCCCCACATCCACGGCACAGATGGATTTTTTCTCTGCAAATTAAGGCGGGTGGCATGAGTATGGAGAGACAGGATATCCGATCCATGTTGCCGGAAGAGATTGAGGCCGTGCTCCGAGACATGGGAGAAAAGCCCTTTCGGGCCAAACAGATGTTCCAGTGGCTCAACCGTGGCGTGACTGATTTCGACGAGATGACCAACCTATCCCACGCCTTGCGGGCGCAATTGAAGGAGCGATTTCATCTCTCCGTACCGCAATTGCTGGAAAAACAGGTGTCAAAAGACGGGACGATCAAATATCTCTGGGCCATGGCCGACGGAGAGACGGTTGAGACGGTGGTCATGGCGTACCACCACGGCAATACGGTATGCATCTCCACCCAGGTGGGGTGCCGGATGGGATGCAGTTTCTGCGCCTCCGCTATGGGGGGATTGAAGCGAAACCTTGCGCCGTCAGAACTTTTGGGTCAGGTGCTCTTTTCCCAAATTGAGAGCGGGCGGCCTATTTCCAACATTGTCCTCATGGGAATCGGGGAGCCGCTGGATAATTTAGAACATGTTTTACGCTTCTTAGAACTGGTTAATCACCCCGATGGAATGCACATTGGGATGCGGCATATCACAATTTCTACCTGCGGATTGCCAGAAGCGATTGACAAACTGGCCTCATATCACTTACAATTGACTTTATCGGTATCTCTCCACGCCCCGGACGATGAGACGAGAAATCAGCTCATGCCGACAAACCGGGGGATTGGAATTGACCGGTTGATAGCGGCTTGCAGGCGCTATCAGGACAAGACGGGGCGGCGGGTATCTTTTGAATACGCCATGATTCACGGAGTCAACGATACAGCCCAGCAAGCGGAGCATTTGGCGCAGCGTATGGCGGAGATTGAGGGGCACGTCAATTTGATCCCCTTAAACACCGTCACAGAGCGGGATTTGAAACCGAGCACAAAAATGGCCATCGGCACATTTGAGCGGATTCTCCGGCGGCGGGGCGTGAACGTCACCCTGCGCCGGCAATTGGGCGGAGATATTGACGCCTCTTGTGGACAGCTCCGGCGGAGACAGTCGTGCGCAAGAAAACGGAGGGAACAAACATGATTGGTTGCGGACGGACAGACAAGGGCATTGTGCGAAAGGACAATCAGGACTATTTTCAGATCGAACAATTGCACGGAGATAAGCTAATCCTCTGTGTCGTCTGTGACGGCATGGGCGGAGCTAGTGCAGGGGATGTGGCCAGCCGCTTGGCGACAGAGACGTTCATCCAGACGCTCTGTGACCAGCCCGGTGCACTGTTAGATGAGGAGCTGGTGGGTGCCGCTCTGCGGGACGCCATGATGGCGGCCAACCGGGTGGTCTACGAAGAGGCAAAGGTTCGCCTGGAGTACAAGGGCATGGGCACTACCCTGGTGGGGGCGGTGATTCAGGAAAAGAAGGCCCACATCATTAACATAGGGGACAGCAGAGCCTATCATATATCCGGCAAGGCCCTCACGCAGATCACGAAAGATCACTCCCTGGTGGAGTTTATGGTGGCCAGAGGAGATATTACCCGGGAAGAGGCCCTGACCCACTCCAGCCGGAATTTGATCACAAGAGCCCTGGGGACGGATGAGAAAGTGGGGCACGATCTGTTCACGGTGGATCTCAGTCCGGGTGACTGCTTGCTCTTCTGCTCTGACGGCCTGACTGACCGGATCAGTGATGAGGAGATATTGCAGGAAACTTCCAGGTATGACGATCCCGACAAATGTTGTGAAATGTTGATCCATCTAAGTCTCGCCCGGGGCGGGTCGGATAACATTACAGCTTTGATCGTTCGCATATAGACGCTCTAAAGAAAGAGGAGGAAATATAAGGATTATGGATAAGTATCTTGGCACCGTATTAGACGGCAGATATGAACTTTTGGAGGTTCTGGGAACCGGGGGTATGGCCGTGGTCTACAAGGCCAGGGACAACCGGCTCAATCGGCTGGTAGCCCTTAAAATTCTCAAGGATGAAATGGCCTTAGATTCAGATTTCCGGCGCAGATTCAAGACGGAGTCCCAGGCCGTCGCCATGCTGTCCAGCCCCAATATTGTGGCGGTGTACGACGTGGGCGAATCCGACGGGGTGGAGTATCTCGTCATGGAGCTCATCGAAGGGATCACCCTCAAACAGTACATGAACCGGAAAGGGAAACTCAACTGGAAAGAGTCTCTGCATTTTGCAACTCAGATCACAAAGGCCCTCAGCCATGCCCATTCCAGGGGGATTATCCACCGGGATATTAAGCCGCATAATATTATGATCTTAAAAGACGGCAGCGTCAAAGTGGCCGACTTCGGTATCGCCCGGCTCCAGGACAACAAGAGTACAACCCTGACCCAGGAGGCCCTGGGTTCCGTCCACTACATCAGCCCGGAGCAGGCCAAAGGTGCCCAGGTGGACGCCCGCTCGGACATCTACTCCGTGGGCGTTGTGCTCTATGAAATGCTCACCAGCCGCTTGCCCTTTGAAGGGGATAATGCGGTCTCCGTAGCAATCCAGCACATTAGCTCCATTCCCCTCAGTCCCCGGGAGATTAACCATGAAATCCCGCCGGGATTGGAGAGCATCACCATGAAAGCCATGAATCCGGATCAGAGCCTCCGCTATCAGACGGCGGACGAGATGCTCCGTGATTTTGAAGAGTTTCGGAAAAATCCGAACATGCTCTTTGCCTACGGTGCCGCTGGCGCCGTCGCAGCCGGCTACGGCGGCGGCGTAACACCGCCGCCCTCTAATCCTAATCCGCCGCCTTTCACGCCGCCGCCCCCCAGCCCACCCCCGAGACGGACGCCAGAACGAGCGGCAGCGGAGCTGAATAAACGGGATCAAGAAAATGAGAAACACCGCGACCGTAACCGGAAGGCGAGACGGGTCTCCACTTACTTGGGTGTCGGTATTGTCCTAATGGTATTGGTAGGTCTGGCTATCTTTATAGCGAACACATTCGGGATCTGGGTTAGCGGTGTGAACGAGGTTGAGCGCAGAGAAGTGGAAGATTTCGTCGGACTGCAGATCAATCAGGTCTTAGACAATCGCATCTTTGCGGATCAATATGACTTTACCGTCATAGAGGAGACGACGGATGCCGTTCCACCGGGCACCATTGTCCGGCAAAATCCCTCGGCGGGCAGAAATGTTGCAGTGGAGGACGACGGTGTAATCTCCGTACGGCTCTATGTGGCTGTGGCCACCGGCGCTATCGAAATGCCAAATCTGCTCAACCGCACATTTGAGGATGCCCGATCCATACTGACCGGTTTGGGAATTCCGCTAAACAGCATCGAAAAACGAGAAGAGTACAGCGACACGGTGACGGAAAACTTCATCGTCTCCACATTGCCCGCCCCCGGTGCCATGATACCGGAGGGGATGCCCGTTTGGATTTTCGTCAGCACCGGGCCGAGCGTTCAAATAGTCACGGTTCCGAACCTCATGGGCAACACCCTGAGCGTTGCCGTCAGCGCACTCCAATCTCTGGATTTAGACTATGGGCACGTGCTGGAATTCAGCAATGCGGCCAACGGCACAGTCATCGGTCAGGATATTGCAGCCGGTACGTCTGTGCCAGCCCGAACCACTGTAGTACTCACCATCTCCCAGGGGCCGGAACCCACACCGACGCCCACACCGGTACCGCCGACGCCCACGCCTACACCTGATACCGGAAATGGCGACGGCGGAGGCGGTGGTGATGATGGCGGCGGTGACGGCGGTGATGGCGGCGACGAATAGTTTATGGACGGTGAGATCATCCGTGCACTGGCCGGATTCTACTATGTCCAGGGGGACAACCAAGAGGGCGACGCCCCCCCCGTCGAGTGCAGAGCCCGGGGCAGGTTCCGCAAAGATGGGACCTCTCCTCTGGTGGGGGACCGGGTCACTTTCTCCATGACAGGGGCGGGGAAAGGGGTCATTGAGACCATCTATCCCCGGCGCAACCTGTTTGTCCGCCCGCCGGTGGCCAATGTGGACTGTATGATCGTCCTGGGCAGCGGAGTGAACCCCATTACCGATCCTTTTCTCATCGACCGGATCACGGCCATCGCCGACTCGAAGGACTGTGAGGTCATCGTCTGCGTCAATAAGAGCGACCTCCACCGGGGGGATGACCTCTTTGCCATCTACACCGCCGCCGGTTTTTGCACCATCCGCACCAGTGCAAAAACCGGGGAGGGGATTGATTTGCTTCGTTCCGCCATCTCCGGCAAGGTCTGCGCCTTTGTGGGCAATTCCGGGGTGGGGAAGAGCAGTGTATTAAACGCCTTAGAGCCGGGCTTTACCCTCAAGACGGCGGCAGTCAGCGAAAAACTGGGCCGGGGCCGCCACACAACCCGGCACGTAGAGTTGTTTCCCCTATCCTGCGGCGCAAAAATGGCGGATACGCCGGGATTTTCCTCCTTTGACATAGAGAAAATGGATCTCACCATCAAAGAAGACTTACAGTACGCCTTCCGGGACTTTGCCCCTTACATCGGGCAATGCCAGTTCCGGGACTGCGCCCATGTCGGGGAACTGGGCTGCGCTGTAATCGCCGCCCTTGAGCGGGGCGAGATTCAACGCACCCGCTATGAGAGCTACGTCCGGCTGTACAACCAGGCAAAAGCCATCAAACCCTGGGAACGGCGGAGAGAGTAGGATACAGAAACAAAACAGCCAGTAAAGGATGACCCTTTACTGGCTGTTTTTATTTTTCCAGACACGTTTATTGACTATAATTCTCATAAAAATCGCTTAACAGTTCTTTTTCTGATATGTTCAATATTTCACAAAAACATGCCAATTCATAATCAGTTACAATTCGAGCGTTGTTCTCAATTTTACTTATCATTTGCTGGTCGATATTCACATTCATTGTCTGCATTTTAGCAGCCAATGCTCCTTGCGACAGTCCGCATTTTATCCTTGCCAGCTTTAGTTGTTTAGAGATTATATTTTTGTTTTCATAAAACAATATTTTCTTCACAATAACTCACCTACAGCAATGCAACGTATTTTACTTGACTTTAGCATAATTGCAGCTATATAATACGTTACATAAATGTAATTGAGGCATTGCTTTAAAAGGAATTAAAGGGGGAGGGTAACGTGTCAACGGCCATAAGCATCCTGGAAGATGAGTATTTCTTGGAGTTTCCAGTTTCTGTGCGGAAAGAAATGAACATCCACATCGGCGACTGTTTTTACGCCTATCGGGGTATACAACAGACGCTCCTGCTCTCCAGGGATCGTCCAAATAAATCAAGGTATTGCAATGTTGTAGAGTTCCATGTAGCGCATGGAGCCGTCCTGCCTTATGGATTTTTGCACCGGATGCGGATTCGGCCAGGAAATGCGCTGGAGCTAACCGTAGAAGATGACAAGATTACGATTCAAAAAGGCGTTGCAATACCGCTACATCCATCTGCTGGGAAAAAAGGCACTTTAGAAGTAAAATTGCGCCGAGAACTCGAAACGCCAACAACGTTCTTCAGTCAAAGCTTTTACGAAGATATCTACTCCGTGCTGGCCTTAACCGAGTGGAGCGATGAAGTCATACTCCGCTTGATACGGACACCCAACCTCTTGCAAGAAGTGGCGCAGTTGCTGCATAACGACGATGTGTTCTCGACATTTTTGGAACAGAGGATCAAAGATTTGGCCTTGGAGCTGGTGGAGAAATGGTCAAAAACAGATTGACAATACAGCAATTTTATGCTATCCTATATTATATATTAACTAGAAAGTGTGGAATGACTGGTGAGGGTTCGTCAATAAGGTAACGATTTGCGTCACAGTAGCGGGAATTTGCCCGTCTATTTTGTGTACCCAAATGCCTTATATGACGATCAGGGAAGTGTTCCTCTAACACATTCTTTTGTTTGTTTTGTAGCGCAGTGGGTAACTGCGCTTTTTTATTTGCCTAAACATCATTTGGTGCACGTTTTTTTACGAAAGGAATGAAACTCATTGAATATCAATTTGAACGAATACGGATTAAATGAACGCTTTGCACAGGAGGCAACCCTATATGACGGCCTGTTCATTGGGAGAGTCACTGCACAGCACCGTGAGCTATACACGGTAATCTGCGAGAGCGGAGAACTAAGCGCAAGCGTCTCCGGGAAATTCGCCTACCACGCAGACGATCCCACCAGTTTCCCGGCGGTGGGGGATTGGGTGATGATCGACCGGACGGATAAAAACGCCGGAAACGCAATTATCCATACTGTCCTGCGGCGGAAAAGTATGTTGGCACGACAGGCCGCCGGTACGAGGGCTGCCGGACAGATGATCGCCGCAAACATTGATACCATTTTCATCTGTATGTCCCTTAACGCCGACTTTAACTTGAGGAGAGTTGAGCGGTATTTGACCATTGCGTGGGACAGCATGGCGACCCCGGTCATCGTCCTGACAAAGTCCGATCTGTGCGATGATTTACAGGAGAAATTAGAGGAAATCGCCACTGTGAGTACGGGGGTAGATGTGCTCGTCTGTTCCTCTGTAAGCGAGGACGGATACGAGGCGGTCAGCGCCTATGTCGGGCCGGGAAAGACGATTGCGTTCATCGGATCATCGGGGGTTGGAAAGTCTACGCTCATCAACCGCCTTATGGAGCAGGATGTGCTGGCGACAAAAACAATCCGCCAGGACGACGATAAAGGCCGCCACACCACCACCCACCGGCAACTGTTGCTCTTACCAGGGGGCGGGATCGTTATTGATACGCCAGGTATGCGGGAGCTGCAAATTCAGACCGGGAACCTCTCAAAGACCTTTGAGGATGTGACAGAGCTCGCCGCAGAGTGCAAATTCCGTGATTGCTCACATGAATCGGAGATAGGCTGTGCAGTTAGAGAGGCAATCGAAAACGGGATGCTGTCAGAAAAGCGCTTTGAGAGCTATCAGAAATTAAAGCGAGAAGTGTCCTATGGCGGCTTAAATGCCCGTCAGATTGAAACTGAGAAAATCAACCAATTTGGCGGGAAGAACAAAGTGAAACAGTTAAAAAGGAATCTAATAAAGAAACCAAGATAGATACAATGGAAAGGACTATGGTTTTATGAATAGAAGTACGAAAGAGCGTGTAGCAAACCGGGAGGTTTGTATACGCAAATAGCGGAGAACCTCCCATAGAGTTAGGATCACGATAACTTTTAGGAGGAAAAAATACTTTGAACAGAGAAAATAAACGAAAAAAATATATAAAGAACTATTATCGCCATAACCCCTGCAATGAGAGCTTTACATGCAAGGTCTGCGACCGCTTAGTCGTCCCGGAGGGCGCTTCCAGCGACCACAGGAACCACTGTCCCTACTGTCTCGCCAGCCAACACCTGGATATGGAGCCTGGTGACCGTGAGGCGGATTGCGGCGGCGCAATGGAGGCCATCGGCGTATGGGTACGAAAAGGCGGCGAGTGGGCGATTATCCACCGCTGCAGGATTTGCGGGCATTTGAGCTCCAACCGCAGCGCCGCCGACGACAGCCCCTTAAAATTGATGTCCCTGGCCTTGAAACCGTTGGGAAATCCGCCCTTTCCCATAGAGCGGATCGAAGAATTGACAGAGCTAATGGGTACTTAAAGCAGCAGAGGGAACGGGTAAACCCGTTCCCTCTGTTCGTTAAATTTCTTCCGCATAGCCCACGTATTCGATTTTATTCAGATCCGTCAGCACTTCGTAGTGAACTTTCCGGGCGGGCAAGAGGAGAGAGAGGAGGAGGGCCACCTGGTTTCTGTCATCGTACTTGGGGGGGACGATCTCCATATAGGTCACTTTTGTACCGTCCTGCCGGACTTCCTCTAAGAGCTGATGGATAAAGGTCGTATCTTGCATCTCCAGATAGACGTCTATGGTCTTGGAGCGGCTTAACAGCTTATTGTCTAATCGGTGCATAAGGCCCGTGACAATAATGATAAAAATAGTACCCGCCAATGCCCCGACATAGAACCCCACGCCGATGGCGAGCCCCATACAGGCGCTGGCCCAGAGCCCCGCCGCCGTGGTCAGGCCCCGCACCTGCCGCTCCCGGGTGATGATAATGGTGCCTGCGCCCAGAAATCCGATGCCGCTGATCACTTGTGCGCCCATCCGGGCGGGATCTGTGGCGCCGTAGATGCCGGCCAAGTATTCGCTGGTAATCATCACCAGGGCGGAACCCAGAGCCACCAGCATATAGGTGCGCATCCCGGCAGGGCGGCCTTTGATCCCACGCTCCAAGCCGATAATTCCGCCCAAGAGGACGGAGAGAAACAGGCGCAGGAAAATAGAGACCGTATTGAGTTCCGTCAGGATTGGAAATAGGGTTGTCTGCATAGAGTCACCTCCCGGATACCCTAATAATACCTTGCTTTATAGCTGTAGTCAACTAGAATTGACCTGCAGCGATAACTTGGAACGGCGTATTTATATTGCGAACAAGACACACTGTTGCCCTGTTTCATATGATATACTTTTTACACTTGCCATCGAAAAACCTATTAGGAGGAACCTTTATGTTGAGAAAAGCCTTGGTAATAATAGATATTCAAAATGATATCACAAAGAATTACAAAGAAATAATTGACCATATCAATAGGTCAATAGATTGGGCTGTCAACAATGATATTCATGTTGTCTATATAAGACATGAAAATTTATCAGACGGTACGAGGACGTTTAAACCCAATACACGAGGGTCTGAATTGGTTGCAGATTTA
>Ga0123355_10001133_pt1 | contig 36918 bp, 25 predicted proteins | sample TergutEmb28metaG_3_FD_89872 | JGI IMG/M metagenome (GOLD analysis project Ga0123355, IMG submission 89872) | Embiratermes neotenicus P1 segment gut microbial communities from Petit-Saut dam, French Guiana - Emb289 P1 | ecosystem: Host-associated > Arthropoda: Insects > Digestive system > Gut ...
CATCAACCGCAAGTTGGTGTTCAAGGCCAACAACGCTGTTGCGCTCAGTTCGGTGCTCTATGCGCTTGAGGTGCTGACGGTGATTGTGGTGGGCTCGTGGTTTGGCACGTGGTTCACCATGCGTTTGATTAATCGCGGGGCGTCAACTATGCTAACCACCTTGCTCCCCAAGCCGTTGCAGGTGGCGATCCCTATGACCTGGTCGTACCCGCTAAACCGGTTGATTGTATTTACGCAGAAGAAGGAAAAAAAACATGATAACACCAACCCCGCAGACCACACCCACGCCTCCGCCACAGAAAACACCTCGGCTGGATAACCACGCCTTTGCCCGCAACCACAAAGAGCTTTGGACGTTTTTGAAGGCGTTTGGCACAGGTTTGGTGGGTGCGCCATTTGAGCTGGTGAGCTATTTGCTGCTGGGCAGCTGGCTGACGAACATGGGTGTTACATTTTTGCCGAATTTCTTTCTGTTTGACCTGATTTTGCGCAACGCAGATCAATCCACCACGCACACGCCCGCGGCACTGGTTTATGCGTTCATCATTTCCACGCTGATTGGCCAAGCCATCACGTTTGTGCTCAGCCGAAAATACGCCTTTCGCGCCAACAACAACGTTGCACTGGCTACTTTCTTCACGCTGGTGCTGATTGTGGTGACGATCATCGCCAACGGCTTTGTAGGGCCAGCTATCGTGATGCTGGTGGGGCGCACCGGCTGGCGCGAGGGAAGCGTGCAGGCACTGAGCAAACTGCTGAGTATGCTGGTTTCTATGGCTTGGCGCTACCCCACGGCACGGTTTGTGATACATCGGGTGGTGCGAGAAAATAACGAATTGACAATTGACAGTTGACAATTTACGAGACCACCCCGCCGTTGCGACGGCACCCCTCCACGGAGGGGAATTGGGTGCTTAAGAGGATACTGATATCAACACTTGAAGAAGCAGGCCTTAGCTTCTTCCCCTGGAAGGAGCTCCCCGAGTCGCGAGGGGTGAGGAAGGCTCGCGGAGCGACAAATCCAACACACGAGGTTTAATATGCTATATCGTGACTACGGCAACACAGGAAAGATTTCCGCGCTGGGCTTTGGCTGCATGCGCCTGCCCATGATTGAACACAACGGCAGCAAAATCGTTGACGATGAGAAGGCCATACCCATGCTGCGCCGCGCGGTGGAGCTTGGTGTGAACTACTTTGACACAGGCGAGTTTTACTGCGAAAAACAAAGCGAAGGCGCCGTGGGCCGCGCACTAAAACCCATGCGCAATGACGTGCTCATCTCTACCAAGCTGCCCATGTGGGGGCTAAACAGCACCGGTGAATTCCGTCGTCAGCTGGAGCGCAGCTTGCGCGACCTGGACACCGACTACGTGGATTATTACCACTTTTGGGCACTTGATCGCGAAAAGTTGGACAAGATTTTTAAGTATAATCTGCTGGCTGAAGCCGAAAAAGCCAAAGCCGAGGGGCTGATTCGCCACGTGAGTTTTTCGTTTCATGATGATCCCATTGTCATCAAAGAAATCATCGACCGCTGCGAAATCATGGAGACGATGCTGGTGCAATATAACCTCGTTGACCGAAGCTGCGAAGAGATGATTGCCTATGCCGCAAGCAAGGGCGTTGGCGTGTGCGCCATGGGACCTGTGGGCGGCGGCAAACTGGCCGGCAACGGGCGCATTACCTATGACATCGCCATGAAGTTTGTGCTGGGCAACCCCAACATCGCTTGCGCATTGGCGGGCATGGAAACCATGGAGATGCTGGAGCAAAACGCTGCCATCGCCGCTAACCCTGCACTCAGCGAGACCGAGTGGCAGCAAATTGGTGATAACCTTGAGCAGCTCAAGCGATTTAGCGATCTGCCTTGCACCAACTGCGGCTATTGCAAAGAATGCCCAGTGAACATAGACATCCCCAAAATTTTTGGCTGCTACACCAACCACGACGTTTACCAGTTGAGCGAACATGCGAAAAAGCAGTGGGTGGAGTATCGCATCAAGGGCGGTGCGGCGCTGGAAGATTGCATTCACTGTGGGCTGTGCGAAGAAAAATGTCCGCAGAAAATTGCCGTGCGCGAGCAGCTTGAGCGGGTTGAGAGTGTACTTAACAATGCGTAATTTGTAATGCGTAATTACTGCGCGAAAACCACCCCGCCGTTGCGACGGCACCCCTCCACGGAGGGGAATAGGGCTTGCTTCTTTGACTATTCATTAAAAATCTCCCCGCGAAGCGGAATGGAAGTCAACGGCGCGCCAAAGGCACGCCCTACAGGAATACGGCCAAAGGTCGAAAAACCCCCATAAAAATCCATCGCGAAGCGACTAAAGTTCTTTTGGTTACTTTTCTTTCAAGAAAAGTAACACAAGAAAGGTCAATCAGCCATGAAAAAATCCACCAAAACCATCACGTTCACAGCACTATTGCTTGCCTTGGGCATCGCCTTGCCGCATTTGGCGCATTCGTTGGGCGGGCAAACAGCAGGTGCCATGTGGCTGCCGATGCACTTGGTCGCGATACTCGCAGGCATGCTGCTGGGCCCACTTGTGGGGCTTGGCGTGGGTGCGGCGACTCCCCTGCTGCGGTTTTTCATTTTTGGCATGCCACCCATGCCGCTGCTGTGGTTCATGGTGCTTGAAGTTGCTGCCTATGGCTTGTTTGCAGGGCTTTGCCGCAAACAAACAAAGATGCCCGTGTGGGCATCGTTGTTGTTGTCGCAAGTGGCTGGCCGCGGCGTGCGCATGCTGAGCCTGTTTGTTGCCGCTCGGCTGCTAAACATGACCAACGTAGCCGCTGCCACCGCCGTCATTACTTCCGAGCTGATTACCGGGTTGCCGGGTATTGTGCTGCAATGGGCAGTGATTCCGCCTGTGACGCGTAGATTGTTACTTTTTTTGAAAAAAAAGTAACCCAAAAAACTTTTGACCGCTTCGCGGTGTCCTATGATACGTGCGTAAAATTCATAAGGAGTGGTAACGAATGACAATCAATACTAAACGATTATTGTTGCGCGACTTGTGTGAAGAAGATGCAGGCAGTGTATATACACTGTTCTCTAACAAAGACACAATGAGATATTTGGATTTGCCGCACCCAAGCATTGAGCATAGCCAAGCGTATGTTGCAGAACTTCTGACGAGATATTTAGAAACTCCGCGCAGATGTTATGAGATGGCAGTTATATTAACTGAAACAAACACATTAATCGGAGTGGTTAATCTGGATATTGAACACCCCTATCTAAAAGACGCGCGAGCCTGCATTGATTACTATTTTTTGCCCGAATACTGGGGGATGGGCTATGCGACAGAAGCGGCAAAAGGGTTGATACAATTCGGCTTTGAAACACTTGAAGTAAATAAGATTGCAACTGGAACGTTGAAGTGTAACGTTGGCTCAGAAACTGTGATGAAAAAGTGTGGCATGACACAAGAAGCAGAATTTAAGCAGCATGCGCAATTTAACGGCGAGTGGGTAAATCGAATTGAGTATGCAATATTAAAGTGTGAATACTTCTCCGGATAATAAATATTCCACCGCGAAGCGGCTAGGTTTTTTTGGTTCTTTTTTTGCAAAAAAAGAACAAGAAAGGTCACGATGAACGAACGTTATGCAAGACAATTGCTGTTAGATGAAATCGGTGAAACTGGCCAAGCCAAGCTCGCCGCCGGGCGCGTGCTGCTGATTGGCGCAGGCGGCTTGGGCAGCCCTGCTGCGCTGTATCTTGCGGCGGCGGGCATGGGCACCATTGCCCTAGCCGACAGCGATGTGGTGGAGCTGAGCAACCTCAACCGGCAAATTGCGCACAGCACCAGCCGCATTAACACGCCCAAAGTGGACTCTGCCGCAGGCATGTTGCGTGACCTGAATCCCGAGGTGCAGGTCATCACGCACCACATGCGTGTGACGCAAGAGAACATCGCCGCGCTGATTGCAGACTATGATTTTGTGCTGGATTGCAGCGATAATTTCGCCACGAAGTTTTTGATTAATGATGCTTGTGTGGCAAGCCAAAAGCCGTTTTGCCATGCGGGTGTGATGGGTTTTTCATCGCAATTGATGACTTGGTTGCCCGGTTGCACGTGCTTTCGGTGTATATTTCGTCAACCGCCGTCGGGCCCGCAAAACAAAGCCGTGCTTGGTGTGGCTGCCGGTCTTGCGGGCACATTGCAAGCAATGGAAGCCATCAAATTTATCACCGGCACTGGTGAATTGCTCACCAACACGCTGCTGACCATTGATGCGCTTACGGGTGAGTTTCACCGGGTGGCACTGCCGAGAAATGCATCGTGTGTGGCGTGCGAAAAGGAGATTTTATGATGAAAGTTGTGCTCATTCTTATCGCATTGATTTTGCTGCTGGCCGCCTGCGGCATTGCCGAAGGCACCATAGATGAGGCGAATGGCACTACCGCGGTCGAAGCTATTATCATAACCGAAGTTATTACCGAATACACAACCACCCAACCTCCGTTTGATCCAAATGACTTGATGCGTGAAATTGCGCTTTGCGAAGCCAACACGGTGTTTGAGCGCACAACTTGCCCGTTCGCTCTTTCGCGCGAAGTTTGGCTGCGCAACGAACTAACCGGCGCAGAAGAACTGTTGCTTGGCGCCGAAGAAATTCATACGACCTTCAATGATGCGCCTTATTCTTATTTTCGTTACGCTGCATTGCGCTATCGCATCAACGAACGATTTTTTGTCTATTCTCGTTTCGTTCCCGAGTCTTGCTACAACACAAACATCCGATTTTTTGATGTGCAGCAACGGCGAAGCATCCACATTCAACTGCCGGACTATGGATACCATTCGATATTAATGCGTGTTGAAGACGACCGCATATATTTTGCCAACGGCTTGATTTACGGCAGCTGGCCGGATGAGGATGAGTTTTTCCTGCATGCCTTGGATATTTCTGTGTTAGAAAGCGGCCAATCGCCTCTTGTTTTGCAACCCATTGGCATGATTTCGCGTGAAGAAGTCTATGCCTATTATCACGCCTTGGTCGACTTTCACGTGCCCCGCTAACTATACTCACTATTCACTAAGGAGAATCTTATGAAACTTGGCGTACAACTTTACACCCTGCGTGACCAAATGAATGCAGACCCCGCAGCGACCCTTGCCCGCGTGGCTGAAATCGGCTACAAGCACGTGCAGATGTCTGGCTTTAGCTATGACGCAAGTGAGATAAAATCGCATTGCGATAGCCTTGGCCTGCAAATTCAGCTCACACACACCCCGCCCGAGCGTATTCTAAATGGTACGCAGGCGGTGATTGCCGAACACAACATCATGAATTGCCCCTATGTTGGTTTAGGCGGCATGCCTGGTGAGTATCGCTGTGCGGGCGGTGCGAAGCAATTCATCAAAGATTTTACCCCTGCGATGCAGGCCTTTGCTGATGCGGGCTTGAAATTTCAATATCACAACCACTCGTTTGAGTTCCAGCCGTTTGATGGCGTGACCATGTTTGATGACCTGATCAACCACAGCGACCCCGCCCTGCTGGGTTTCACCCTTGATACCTACTGGGTGCAGCATGGCGGATTGGACGTGGTGCAGTGCATTCGCAACATGCGCGGCCGCATTGACGTGTGCCACCTGAAAGACATGACCATTGCAGACAACCAGCAGCGTTATGCACCTGTGGGGCACGGCAACATGAATTGGCCGCCTATTCTTGCGGCGTTTGAGGAAATTGGCACGCAGTTTGCTTTTGTTGAACAGGATGACTGTTACGGCGAGGAGCCCCTTAATGAACTGGCGAAAAGTTTTTCGTTTTTAAAATAATTCACAGCGAAGTGCTAGGTTTTTTGGTTCAAACAACCCCCACCTGCACGCCTGCGACGTGCTTTCCTCCCCCAAGGGGGAGGCTTTGGCAACACCTTAACGTATTCATAAAAATCCCCCGCGAAGCGGCTAAAGTTTTTTGTGCACCTCTTTTTCAAAAAAGGTGCGAGAAAGGAGCCCCTCATGCCTCAACCAAGACACAACAGCATTCATATGATTGCTAACGCCCACTTGGATCCTATCTGGCTGTGGCGCTGGCAAGAGGGCTGCAATGAAGTGTTGCAGACCTTTCGTTCAGCGTTAGACCGGCTGCGTGAAACGTCGGGCTATGTGTTTACGTGCTCGTCGGCGTGTTATTATCAATGGGTGGAAGAAACTGATCCCGCCATGTTTGCCGAAATTGTGCAGGCGGTGAAAGATGGTCGCTGGCAGCCGGTGAACGGCTGGTGGGTGCAGCCAGACTGCAACCTGCCCAGCGGCGAAAGCTATGCCCGCCATGCGCTGTATAGCCAGCTGTATTACCACGAAAAATTCGGCAAGATTTGTCGCACGGGCTACAACGTGGACAGCTTTGGACACAACGGCATGATGCCTCAGCTGCTGAAACAAGGCGGCATGAGCAACTATGTGATGATGCGCCCCGAACCCAACGAAAACGCGGATATTCCGCAAAACGCATTTTGGTGGGAAAGCCCCGATGGCAGCAAGGTGCGTGTGTTTCGTATTCCCACGGGTTATGCCACGCACAACGAACGCGGCACCGAACCCGAACGCATTGACAAAAAGCTTGATGACTTGCAGGGGCGTGTGCAAAGCAGCGGCCATGGCATGATGTTTTTCTATGGCATTGGCAACCATGGCGGCGGACCCACGCGCTGGGATTTGGCGCATCTGCAAGACAAGATGCAGCAGGAAGGCTATGAGAATCTCAAGTTTAGCCACCCAGATGAATTTTTTGCCGACCTGTGCCACAGTGGAGTTGACCTGCCCATGTGGAAAGATGATTTGCAGCACCACGCCAGCGGTTGCTACAGTGCCATGAGCATGGTGAAGCAGCAAAATCGTCGCAGCGAACAGGCGCTATATTTCGCCGAAATGTTTAACACGGCGGCCGCGAAAGCGTTTGGGTGCAAAGCGCAGACCGAGCAATTCAAAACCGCTTGGCTGGATGTTTGCTTTAACCAGTTCCATGATATTTTGTGCGGTTGTTCGATAATGGAAAGCTACGACGACACGCGCGATAGCTATGGCCATGCCAACACGATTGCGGCGCGTGCGGCCAATCATGCGCTGATGCTATTCAGTCGCCGCATTAACACCTGGACTGAGGGCGCAGATGCCCCCACCAACGAAGTGCGTCACCGCAGCATTCCCAACCACTTGCCACGCCCTGTGGTGGTATTTAATGCGTTGAGCTTCGAGCGCAACATACCTGTGACGACCACCGAAAAGGCTGCTTATGTGACGGACAGCCATGGCAACGTGGTGCCCAGCCAGAATGTGCTTGCCTCGCGATTCACTGGTGAGCGCGACGAGGATGTGCTGTTTATCGCCCGCGTGCCTGCGATGGGTTATGCGCTGTATTGGCTTTATCCGGAACTCCCCCCAGCCGCTAACGCGACATCCTCCCTCGGCGAGGGATGCAAGGCGGCTTCTGCTGGTGAGTATTTCATGGAAAATGAGCATTTGCATGTTGAATTTTGCTCGCAAACCGGCGGCATTGCCAAATTAATCAACAAAGCCAGTGGGCGGTTGGTTAGCCCGCACACCATGGCTATCCCTACCGTGATGGACGACAGCGTGGCTGACACTTGGGGGCATGGCGTGTATCAATTCCACGATGTGAAGGGACAAATGCAGCTGCAAAGCATCACCTTGCTCGAAGGCGGCCCAGCACGCGCTGCCGTGCAAGTGAAGCACACATTCGGCAACAGCAGTTTGCTGCAAACTTACTATCTTGCCGCCGGGCAACAGAAACTCACCGTGGCGGCTAAGGCACTTTGGGTTGAGCCATTCACCATGCTCAAGCTGCCGCTGCCCATGCATGGCACAGATGAAATCTCAACCTATGAGATTCCCAATGGCTTCATCAAGCGGCCCTGCAATGGCGAAGAAGAACCCGGTCTGGCTTGGGCGGATGTGACCGTGACCGACAATGGTCGCCATGGCATTGCGGTGATGAGCGACAGCAAGTATAGCTATGACTGCCCGGACACCGAGCTTAGGCTAACCGCTCTGCGCAACGTGATCTTCGCCGACCATTGCGGCAAACGCCCTGCGCGGGAATTCAACTTCACCGACGAAGGCCTGCAAACTTGGATGTGGGCGATTTACCCACATGAAGGCGAAGCTGAGCATAGTGATATCGCCCGTGAAAGCGCTTGCCTGAACAGCCTGCCCTTTGTGGTGCAGGAAAGTTATCATCAAGGCACCATGCCTGCGGAGTTTTCGGCTGTGCAAATCAGCGCGAGCAACGTGCTTGCCACGGCATATAAACTTTGCGAAGATGGGAGCGGTGATATTATCCTGCGTTGCTATGAAACGCAGGGCAAGGCGAATACTCGCGCGGCCATATTTGTGCCGCAGATAGAAGCTGAGTTCTGGGCAGACTTCACCCAACATGAAATCAAAACCTTCCGCATTAACCAAGATGGCCGTGCACTAGTGACGAATTTCTTGGAGGGAATTACACTGTAGGCGCAATGATTAAACTACAACCCTCGGTGTGAAGCCGAGGGTTGATTTTTGTGTTTTTTAAGAGGACACAGCAAAGCGGCGTATGCGCTTGCTTAGCTCAATGCCTGCCACAGAAAGCGCAATGAAGCCAACACTCACCAGCACTTGTGTGAAATTTAACGGCACCACGCTGAACCAATCATTGAGCAGCGGTACATACATCACCGCCACCAAAATGCCCAGCGAGATTAATACGGAAATGTTGAGGAATCGGTTGGCAAACAGGCCGCGGCCCATGGGGGCATCGGTTTTGCAGGGGAATGCGAGGAGCAATTCGGCGGCCACAAGCGTGAAGAAACACATGCTCATGGCAATAATTTCATTATAGAAATGCAGCCCAAACCCAAACACCCCTAGGCAGGCCACGGTGAGGAAAATGGCGCGAAATGCCACGAGGCCCTTCATTTGGCGGTTGATGATGGGCTCGCTGGGATTGCGGGGTTTTTGTTGCATCACACCGGCTTCGCGGCGTTCAAGGCCTAGGCCAAACGCAGGGAAGGCATCTGTGAGCAGGTTGAGAAACAGCAGCTGCGTGGCCGCCAAGGGCATCGGCAGGCCGAATAAAATGGCCAGCAAAATGATGAGGATTTCACCGATGTTGCAAGCAAGCAGATAACCCGTGACCTTGCGGATGTTGCCATAAATCGTGCGGCCTTGCTCCACTGCACCCACGATGCTGACAAAATTATCGTCGGTGAGAATCATGTCGGCGGCTTCTTTGCTCACGTCTGTGCCGGTGATGCCCATGGCAATGCCGATATCGGCTTTTTTCAGGCTAGGTGCGTCATTCACGCCGTCGCCTGTCATGGCCACGATGTTGTTGTTTTCCTTCACGGCTGCCACGATGCGCACCTTGTGCTCGGGCGAAACACGCGCAAACACATTTACGCTTTGGACTGCCATCTTCAGCTCATCATCTTTCATGTTTTCTAGATCGTTGCCGTCTAGGGCGTGTTCGTCGCAACTTTCGATGATGCCCAGCTGCTGCGCAATGGCACAGGCGGTGATTTTGTGGTCGCCGGTGACCATTTTCACGTTAATGCCTGCTTGATGGCATTGCTGCACGGCTGCTTGCACACCCTCACGCGGCGGGTCAATCATACCCATCAGACCAACAAATGTGAGATTTTCTTCGCAACTTTCAAGCACTTGCCTCACTCCATGAGGGGGAATTTCGCTGTTGAGCGACAGGGGGGAGTCACAGGTTTTGCAAGCTAAGGCAAGCACACGCAGTGCTCGGCGGGCGAAGTCTTCGTTCAGTGCTAGGGCGGCGGCACGAGCTTCGTCCGTCATGTTGCAACGGGCGATGACATTATCTGGTGCGCCCTTTACACACATAAAATACATACCATCTTTTTCATGGAAAGTGGACATGAGTTTTCGCGTGGAATCAAAGGGAATTTCCTGCACACGCGGATATTTTGCGTCCAGCTCACTTTTGATGATGCCGAGCTTTTCAGCATAAACCACCATAGCGATTTCCGTCGGGTCACCGATGGTTGTGCTGGCATCGTTGCACAGGCAGGCGATTTCAGCGATGCGTTGCGCGGCGGTTTCGTCGCTGACCTGCACAACGGTCATCTTGTTTTGCGTGAGTGTGCCGGTTTTGTCGCTGCAAATGACGGTAGTGCTGCCCAAGGTTTCAACCGCGCGTATTTTTTTCACAATCACATTGGCTTTCACCATTTTTTGCACACCAATGGCCAGAATAACCGTGGCCACAATTGCTACGCCCTCAGGTACGGCGGCCACAGCTAGTGCCACGGCGGTCATGAACATTTCCACAATGCCCATGCCGCGCAGCCAACCCACGCCAAACACAATGGCGCAAGTGATGACACAAATGATACCCAGGTTTTTGCCCAAGGTGTTGAGTTTTTCTTGCAACGGGGTGGTGGCTTCTTCGGTTTCGTTGAGCATGACGGCGATCTTGCCCATTTCGGTTTGCATGCCGGTGGCCTGCACCACACCAACTCCCCTGCCACGGGTGACCACCGTGCCCATAAACGCCGAATCATCCACGTTTTTCTCCACAGGCACGCTTTCGCCGGTGAGCATTGCTTCGTCTACGCTCAAGTTTATGCTTTCCAGCAGCTGCAGGTCGGCGGGAATGTAATCTCCGGCATCCAGGATGACGATGTCGCCCGGCACCACTTGGTCGCTGGAGAGTTTCTGCACCGTGCCATCGCGGCGCACTTTTGCCTTAGGGCTGGCCATGTTTTTCAACTGGGCCAAGGCGTTGTCCGCACGGCTTTCTTGCGAAATGCTGATGATGATATTGATTAACAAAATGGCCAGAATGATAATCGGATCCTTAAGGTCTTCGCCGGCGATTGTGCGGCCCTCAAACAGCGGCACCAGCATTGAGATAATTGCCGCGCCGATGAGCATAAGCACTAAGAAGTCCTGCAGCTGTGTCAGCACTCGCCGCAACATGGACTTCTTTTTTGCAGTGGCCAGCTTGTTGGGACCATGCTGCGCCAGGCGTTCGGCAGCTTGTTGTGTGGTTAGCCCTTGTGTGTTAATCGTCTCGTTCATGTGTATACCTTTCCTGTTCTTTTTTGAAAAAAAGAACCAAAACACTTTAGTCGCTTCGCGATGCTCTATTCGAGTATGTGCGATAGTTTACGATAGAAAGCAACCCAGGCACAGCAATGCTGCACCTGAGTCTCGTTCATTAAGACAAACCAAGCCCGAAGGCCAGTGATTGTTGATTTGCCACGCGGCGTGCCGCGCAAACTACTCCCTCATGTCTGCTCTATTGTAGCACAGATTTTGCGGTTTGTCAAGGGGTTTAGGGATTTTTTTTGCTTTGATAGAAATGCGCCAAAAACGCTTGTTGCATCCTTCGCATGAAAAAAAGTGCAGAGCACCTACGCTCTACACTTTACATTTTTTACATTAGATGAATTTCGTTTCCGTCACACGCTCACAGCCATCCGGCGAATACTTCCAATGGTCAATGCTGCCGCTGTTGACGAAATACTTCAGCGGCTTGCTGGGATAATCCGCCGGGAAGGAGTCCACAATGATCAGCTTGATTTTCATGCGCTCAGGCAAAATGGATTTTATGTACACGCTGGCGTGGTAGCCCTCGGCCACATCTTCACTGAATTCCGCAAGACCAGCCAGGTTGGGCGCAAGTTCCACAAACACGCCGTATTTCTCAACGCTGCGGATAATGCCCGGCACGGTTTGCCCCGCTTGGAACATCGCGGCGTTTTCTTCCCAGGTGCCCAGCAACTCTTTATGCGAAAGCAACAAGCGGCCTTGATCGTCGCGGCCTTTGACCACGGTTTTAATCATCTGCCCTGCGGTGAAACGTGCGCTGGGGTGCGGAATGCGCGACACGGAAATGGCATCAATGGGCAGCAGTGCGCTCACACCTGCACCAACGTCACAGAACACGCCAAAGTTCTCCATGTGGCTCACACGAGCATCGATGATATCCCCTGGCAGCAGTCGGCTGATATATTTATCCACGCAGTCACGCTGCACACTCACGCGGCTTAACCATGCAAAAGGCTCACCGCTTGCGTTCACATCAAAGCGCACAATGCGCACCATAATGGGCTTGTTCACGCGGGAAATCAGTGCGATATCACGCACTTCACCCTCTGCGATGCCCAGCGCACCATCTAGCCTCGGCACAATGCCTTGCATCACACCCAGGTCTACGTGCAGGTTATGTTCGCCATCGCACAGCAGCACACGGCCTTCCAGCACTGCTCCGGCAGCTGCGGCCTCGTGCAGCCCGGCCTGTGAGGTCATATAGCGCTGATTTTCTGCGGTTGCCAATAATTGTCCTTCAGGTGAAAACTTGTTCATACTTACATCCCTTTCCTGCTTGTTTTTTTCCTCTTGCTATTTCTATGGCCGACCATGCGGCTTTATTCATCTATGTTGACAATTCCTGTTTGCTGTGGTATACTATAGGTATATACAGACAACTTTTCCATATTATAGCACACTTACTACATATAGTCAACAGTTTTTTACAATGATAATTTTCCATCTATTACCGGAGGGCATATGTTAGACAAACTTACGCAGGTTAAAGAGCGTTTTGAACAAATTCAACAGCAATTGTGTGAGCCGGATATCGTATCCGACATGGCACAATATCAATCGTTAATGAAAGAAACCAAGCGGCTGCAGCCGGTGGTTGAAGCATTTTCGCAATACGAAACCGCTATGCAAACGCAGGCGGACGCACAGGAATTGCTCGCCGACCCCGAAATGCGCGATTTTGCACAGGAAGAACTTGATGCTGCAAAAATTCTTGCAGAAGAAACCTGGGCGCAACTGCAAATTCTGCTGCTGCCGCGTGACCCCAACGACGACCGCAACGTGATTGTGGAAATTCGCGGCGGGGCGGGCGGCGAAGAAGCATCGCTGTTTGCCAACTCGCTGTTTCGGATGTACAGCATGTATGCACAGGCGAAGGGCTGGAAAAGTGAGATCATCAACGCGCATGAAACAGAGCTGGGCGGCTTCAAAGAAGTGAGCTTTAGCATTGAAGGCGATGGTGCCTATAGTCGCCTGAAATTTGAAAGCGGCGTGCATCGTGTGCAGCGCGTGCCCGAAACCGAAAGCCAGGGACGCATTCACACTAGCACGGTGACAGTTGCTGTGCTGCCCGAAGCCGAAGAAGTTGACGTGGAAATCAACCCAGCGGACTTGCAAATTGACACGTTTCGTGCGTCCGGCGCAGGCGGCCAGCACGTGAACAAAACCGAAAGCGCCATCCGCATCACTCACCTGCCCACGGGCACAGTTGTTGAGTGCCAAGATGAGCGCAGCCAGCACAAAAACCGCGACAAAGCCATGAAGGTGCTGCGCAGCCGCATTCTGCAAGTGGAGCAAGACAAGCAAAACGCTGCCATCGCGGGCCAACGCCGCGCGCAAGTGGGCACCGGCGATCGCAGCGAGCGCATTCGCACCTATAACTATCCGCAAGGCCGCGTGAGCGACCACCGCATCGGTCTGACGCTGTATAAAATTGAGGCCATCCTCAACGGCGACATGGACGAAGTGGTGGATGCGCTGATTACTGCAGACACGGCGGAGAAGCTGAAGAGTGCAGAGTAGTGCGACGCGAAGTGTTCTTTTTTTGCAAAAAAAGAACCACCCCTGCGGGGAGCAAGTCGCTTCGCTGTGGACTATTATAGGCGCTGCGTTTAGACTTGCGCTTCGCGGGGGATTTTTATGGGTGTATGATAGAATACAGCGAAGCGACCGAGCCCCACCGCAGGTGGTTTTTGCAAAAAAAGAACCAAAATGCGGGGGGATTTTTATGGGCTGTGTAGGTGTTGCCAAGGCCTCCCCCGCCGGGGGAGGAAAGCGCGTCGCAGACGTGCAGGTGGGGGTTGTGTAAAAAAACCTAGCCGCTTTGCGGGGGGATTATGATAGGACACAGCGAAGCGAGTTGAAAATTTATGGGGCTAGGATAGAACACAGCGAAGCGACCTAAAAGTTCTTTTGGGTACCTTTTCTTGCAAGAAAAGGTACAAGAGCCGCCGGCAGGCAAACCGCGTAGCGGTCAATGGGGTGAACATGAACACATTAACCTTGCAAGCGAATAACCCCAACGATATCCTCGTTGCTGCGCACTTGCTGCGGGCAGGCGAAGTCTTAGCTATGCCCACCGAAACTGTGTATGGTCTTGCCGCAGACGCACTGAACCCTGCTGCCGTAGCCAAGATTTTCGCCGCAAAGGGGCGGCCGCAGGATAACCCGCTGATTGTGCACATCGCCGACGCAAAACAAGCGTTGTCGCTGGTGCGAGAATTCCCTGTGGAGGCCAAGCATCTGGCTGCCGCCTTTTGGCCCGGGCCGCTGACAATCATCCTGCCCAAACACCCGGCTGTGCCTGATGTCACCACCGCGGGACTTAATAGCATTGCCTTGCGTGTGCCCAATCATCCGGCTGCGCTGGCGTTGCTGCAAACCAGTGAGCTACCCTTGGCTGCGCCGAGTGCAAACCGCAGCGGTTCACCCAGCCCAACCACAGCGCAGCATGTGCGCGATGACCTGAAAGGCCGCATTGCCGCGATTGTAGACGGCGGCACGTGCTGCCTAGGTGTGGAATCCACCGTGCTGGATTTGACGGGCGGCACTCCCCTGTTGTTGCGTCCGGGCGGCGTGACGAAAGAACAAATTGAGCAAGTGCTGGGACGCAGCATTAACGTTTCGCCTGCTGTTACTCAGCCGCTTGGTGAGCACGAACAACCCGCTAGCCCCGGGCTAAAGCATCGGCACTATGCGCCAAAAGCGCAGCTAACACTTGTGCAGGGCAGCTTGCGTGCATTTGTGGCCTTTGCCAAGCGAGAAAAACCCGATGGCTTGTTGGTGTTCAACAGTGATGTGGAAGCTCTGCGCAAGGCGGGTTTGCCGCAGCAAATACTGAGCTATGGCAGCAATGCAAATGAGCACGCACAACAACTATTTGCCGCACTGCGCGAATTGGACAACCGCCGTCTGCATACTGTGTTTGTGCGCCCGCCTAGCCAACACGGCATTGGCCTTGCGGTGTATAATCGTTTGTTGCGCGCTGCGGATTTTTGTGAGGTTAAGCCGAACTTCGTGCTGGGACTATGCGGACCCACCGGCGCGGGGAAAAGCACTGCCGCAAACATCCTGAACGCCATGGGCTGTTTGGTGATTGACTGCGACGATCTTGCGCGCGAGATTATGCAACCGGGCTCTGCTGTGCTGCATGAGCTTGCAGCTCAATTTGGCCGCGAGATTGTGCGCGAAGATGGCTCGCTCAACCGCGGCGAGTTGGCTGCCCGCGCCTTTGCCAACGAGGACGGCCGCCGTGCGCTCAATGCGATTACCCACAAGGCGATTACAGCGCTGACGCTTGCACATGCACGCGCCGCGCAAGGTCGTGTGGTGGTGGTTGATGCCGCTGCGTTGCTGGAAAGCGAAATCGCACAGCATTGCGACCACATTGCGGTCATCACTGCGCCGCACGATGTGCGCCGAGCACGCATCTTAGCGCGCGACAACATGACTGCCGATGCTGCCGACCAACGCATGGCTGCACAGACAAACATGGATTTTTCGGGGCATACTACCATAGAAAACACGCAAGACGAAGCTGAGCTTGTTGCTAAACTGCGCGAGCTGTTAGCTAAGATTTTGCCACTGGATTATGCGATTTCTTGATGTCTTGGACGGATTTTCATCCAGCTTCCTAGGGCATCATCCTTAAGGTTTCGGGCGGCAAAATTGCCGCCCCTACATGCTGACGATAGACATGTTGATTATTTAAAGACACGCCCTACGCAGAACCTAGGATAGGACACAGCGAAGCGACCGAGCCCCACCGCAGGTGGTTTTTTTCAAAAAAGAACAAGAAAAGGAGGAACCCCATGGCAGAGAAAACACAAGCAGACCTGCTGCGTGAGCAGCTTTGCCGCCGCCAACAACACGCCTGCGAGGTGCTGACGGCCGAGGAAATCAAAGAAGCAGATGAGTTTTGCGAGGGTTACAAGCAGTATCTTGACCTGTGCAAAACTGAGCGTGCCTGTGCCAATTGGACCATTGCTCGCGCAGAAAAACTGGGCTTTGAAGAATTTCAGGCAGGCAAGAAATACGAAGCTGGCGCAAAAATTTATCTCAACCAGCGCGGCAAATCCGTAATATTGGCGGTGTTGGGCAAACGCAGCTTAGAAGACGGCTTGCGCATGGCCGCCGCACACATCGACAGCCCACGGCTGGACCTGAAGCAAAACCCGCTGTATGAAGACAAAGGCCTCGCGTTGTTCAAAACGCACTACTACGGCGGCATTCGTAAATACCAGTGGGTGACCATGCCCTTGGCACTGCACGGCGTGGTGGCAAAAAAAGATGGCACTATCGTCGAAATCTGCATTGGCGAAGAAGACGGTGACCCGCGCTTTTGCATCACCGACTTGCTGCCGCACTTGGCCAGCGAACAAAGCGAACGCAAGCTGAAAGAGGGCATCAAAGGCGAGGAACTGAACATCGTCGTGGGCAGCCGCCCGTTGATGCTAGACGGCAAGGCCGAGGGCTTTAAGCTGGCGATTCTCAAGCATTTGCACGACAGCTATGGCATGGTGGAAGAAGACTTTATCAGCGCAGAATTTCAGGCCGTGCCTGCGCACAAGGCCTGCGACATCGGCTTTGACCGTGCACTCATCGGTGCATATGGTCACGACGACCGCGTGTGCAGCTACCCTTGCACCGAGGCCATTTTTGCTCTAGAAGATCCCGACTACACCGCCGTGACCGTGCTTGCAGACAAGGAAGAAATCGGCTCGGTGGGCAACACAGGGCTTGATTCTAACTTCCTGTGCGACTTTTTGCATGATCTCGCGCTCGCCCAAGGCGCAAACCCGCGCACCATGCTGCGCAATGCAAAGTGCCTTTCTGCCGACGTGGACGCGGGCTTTGATCCCACCTGGCCCAGCGTGATGGATCCGCTGAACAGCGCGTATATGAGCCAAGGCCTTGTGCTGACCAAATACACCGGCAGCCGCGGCAAAAGCGGCGCAAGCGACGCAAACGCCGAATTCCTAGGCTGGCTGCGCCGCGTGCTGGATGATGCCAACATCCTCTGGCAAGCCGGGCTGCTGGGCAAAGTTGACGAAGGTGGCGGCGGCACTCTCGCCATGTTCCTGGCCAAGCTCAATCTCGAAGTCGTTGACCTCGGTGTGCCCCTGCTCAGCATGCATGCCCCCTTCGAACTCGCCGCCAAAACCGACATCGCCATGATGTTCTGGGCCTGCGATGCTTTCTTCAAGGCAGAATAGCGCAAAGTTTTTGCGCTCGCCGCGCAGGCGTTACTTTTCTTGAAAGAAAAGTAACCAAAAGAACTTTAGATTTTATGAAAACCCACTCCCTTTAATGCAGGGGGTGGGCTTTTTACTATTTTAAAAATTCCCCGCGCGAAGCGCAGCTAAAGTTTTTTGCTCCACTTTTTTTCAAAAAAGTGGAAAAATCTTCGCTAATACCCCTGAGCATCCCGGGGCTGTGTGGTTTCGCCAATGGCGTGGTAGGTGATGTCGTGTTGGCCGAACTGTGCAACCACGCCGCCGTGTGTGCCGGTGGCAATGAATCTGCTGTTTGCACAAAGTTTGGCGCGTAACTTTAGCGTGGGATAAACCCGCCGCATGTTGTTGGTGAATAGGATAGTGTGCGGGCGCAGATGCAGCAACCACGGCAGTGTAGTGGAGCCGTCATAGCCATGGTGGGCAGCTTGCAGCAGGTTAACGCGGCCAATTTGCGGGGCCATGCGTTGTTCGTCGCCATAGATATTGTTGATGTCGCTGGCCAGCAAAGCGCGTTGCCCGCGGCATTCGATGAGCAACCCTAGCGAGTTGGCGTTTTCGTCACGGCGGCGACGTTGTTCACCGTTAATGATGGTGCACTGCAACTCACCCAGCATGAACGATTCGGCGGGCAGGTCGTGTATCACAGGTATATTACGCGCGGCACAAGCGTCCAGCATTTGCGTGTAGCATTCTTCGTTGTCCCAGTAATCGCGCTCATAAGCATGCATGGCGGCGTTGTCATAACGCTTAACATACGCGCACTCAATGAAAATATCTTGATCGTTAATCAGCGTATCAAATCCACCAATATGGTCGCTGTGCGTGTGCGTGGCCAGAATAAACTCCAGCTTGCCACCCGCCACGCGTTTCACATAATCCACCACGTAATCCTCCCAGCCGGGCACCGCCAAATGCGACTTTGCCGCCGGGTAGTGGCTGTCTTCCGCGCAGTCTACCAACGCAAACTTGCCGCCGCTTTGCAAGAGAATCGCATCGCTTGCGCCTGTGTATAGAAAGTGGATGGCGTCGCAGGTTGCGTGTTCTTTTTTTGAAAAAAAAGAACCAAAAAAACTTTCGTCGCTTCGCGATGGTTGAATAAAAATACGCTTTAATGCAGCTCCAATCGCCCACGGCCAATCATGCCATGTGCGCATGTGTGCCCACACGGTGTTGTAAACGGTGCGAAGAGCCAGAGATAGAAGTTGCATATTATACTTTCACTAAAATTATCGCTCCGCGCGCAGCGCGACTAAAGTTTTTTGCGTCACTTTTTTTCAAAAAAGTGGCAAAATCTTCGTCATTTCATCATGGGGAAGAAAATCACATCGCGCAGGGTGGGTTGGTTGGCGATGATGGATAGGAAGCGATCGATGCCGAAGCCCAGGCCGCTCATGGGCGGCATGCCGTGTTCCATGGCAAGCAAGAAGGCTTCGTCTACTTCGAAGGATTCATCATCGCCGGCGGCTTTGTTGGCGGCTTGTTCTTCAAAGGCTGCGCGCTGCATGAAGGGGTCTACCAGCTCACTATAAGCCTTGACGATTTCCGCGCCCACGAAGATCACCTGGAACATATCGATCGTGCGCGAATCGGCATCATTGCGGCGGGCAAGGGGCACCATGAAGGCTGGGTAGTTATATACAATCGTCGGTTGAATGATGTTGTTGCGCAGGCGACGCTTGAACATGAGATCTACCAATGCGGGGATGGATTTTGCAGCTTTAATTTCCTCCGCAAGCAGAATATTTTGCGCAAGCATGTGGGCTTTTAGCGCATCGGTGTCTGCGAAATCAAACACATTTGCGCCCAAAATGTCGTTGATGGCAGCGAGGTAATCCATGCGGGCAAACGATGAAAAATCCAAGGCTTGGTCTTGGTATTCAATTTGCAGTGTGCCGCGCAGGGCAAGCAGCAGCTCCTGCATCATCTTGGTCACAAAGTTGATGTTATCATTAAAATCCCAGTAGCTGGCGTACCATTCCAGCATAGTGAACTCCTGCAGGTGCATGGCGTCCATGCCCTCGTTGCGAAAGTTTTTGCCCATCTCAAACACACGGTCAAAGCCACAGGCAATCACTTGTTTGAGGAAAAGCTCTGGCGCGATGCGCAGTTGCAGGGGCATGTCTAGCGTGTTGTGGTGTGTGGCGAATGGTCGCGCGGCGGCGCCGCTGGCCACGGTTTGCAGAATGGGTGTCTCCACCTCATGAAAGCCTGCTGTTTGCAGATACTCCCGAATAAACCGCAGCATGGCAATGCGCAGCTTAAGCGTGTTGCGGGTTTCTTCGCCGGTGATGCAATCCAGATAACGCTGGCGGAATTTTTTGTCTACGTCGGTGATGCCATGGAATTTCTCGGGCAGCGGACGCAGCGATTTCGACAAAATCACGACACTTGATGCTTTGAGTGTGAACTCACCTTTTTGCGTGTGATACATCGCACCAGTTACGCCGATGAAGTCGCCCACATCTACGCTTTCCTTAAAGAAGGCAAAGTCTTCTTCGGGCAAGTCGTTCTTCGATATGCTAAACTGAATTTCGCCGTCGATGTCGTAAATGCGGCCAAACACCAGCTTGCCAAACCAGCGCAGGGCAGTCACGCGGCCGCATAGCGACGCTGTAGCTTCGTCTTGCAAATCTCGTGCTTGTGCAATGGTGTGTGTGCGTGCGAACTTGTCTTTATACACCACGCCGTGGGCCTGCATGTTTTGGAATTTCTCTAGCCGGACTTCGTATTCCGGGCGTTGTTGCTGTTGTTGCATGGGGACTCCTTATGAATTGTGATTAGTGTAATGAATTGTAAAGCTGCCACCGCACCTTTAGCGGCTTTGTGCAAACAGCCACGACAGCAGCTCAGGCTCAGCAAGCGCGCGTTCTAGCGTCCCACGCCGGCTGCGCGAAAACTCCGTGTAACGTACCGTGCCGCCCAACTGTTCAACCTCGTGCGCCAAATCGCGCGACCATGATACTTCGTCGGTTTGAAATAGCCACAAGGGCGTGTGCACCAAGTTCGGCAACAGCGCACGGTCATCATAGCGCGACCAACCGGCAGCATTCGCGACACCGGCGGCAAACACATCGGGGTGTTGCGCCAACAGGCTCACCGTACCAAACCCGCCCCGCGAATTCCCCACAAGGTAAATTCGTGCATCGTCCACCGCCGCGTGCGTGCGTGCGTGTTCCAGCATGGCAAACAAGCGCCCACCAACGTTTGGCTCGCCGTCTGCCCAGCGGTAGCCGTCGGGGCAGCGCGGCAACAACACAATGGCCATGTGGTCAACGCTATTTTGCTCGTCAAACAGCAATTGCAGCACCGAAAGACCGCCGTTGCGGTTGAGCTGCCTGGGCGTGAAATGCCCAGCGCCACTTTCGCCGCCGCCGTGCAAAAAAATCACCACTGGCCAGCCAAGGCCAGGGCCGTCGCCTTGCGGTACGTACATATGAAAAGGCAAGTCGCCATCTTCAGTGCGCACCACTTCGTTGGTCATTCGTGCAGCAACATCAATGTTACGCGGCAGCATTGCGAATACGATGCCGCCTGCTATCAAAGCAAGCACCAGCACAACTGCGCCAATCATGAGCAACTTCTTTTTCATGCGATCATCCTCCTATGCTACACGCTCTGATTCCTCTGTGCCTATTGTAACATGTTTTGGTAAAAAACGCAAGTGTTTTGTTGACAACCACGTGCAAGTGTGATAAAATAAACATATGCTAACATTATATTTTTCCGGCACGGGCAACAGCAAATGGATAGCAAGGCGGTTTGCACAAGCGATGCAATCGCCTTGCCACAGCATTGAAGAAAAGCTCGACTACCCTGCCCTGTTTGCTGCGCATGACACCATTTGCGTGGTCTATCCCATCTATGGTTCACGGCCGCCATATATCATGCGCGAATTTGCGCAGCGGCACAGCGAACACTTTGCTGGCAAGCGGCTTATTATTCTCGTGACACAGCTGATTTTCTCTGGCGATGGCGCACGCTCATTCTTAGATTTCTTCCCAAAAGGGCACATGCAGGTGATTTATGCCGAGCATTTTCTCATGCCCAACAACGTATGCAATTTCTTTTTGTTGCGCAAAACTTCGGCTAAACGCACAGCACGACATTTGCGCCGTGCCCAACAGAAAATCGCACACATTACTGTGGATTTAACCGATGGGCGGGTGAAATTGCGCGGGTTTAATGCATGGGCGAAAGTCTTGGGCGCGGTTCAGGGCAGGCATTGGCCTGCCATTGAAGCGAAGGCGATGCACAGCGTACGGGTGAATGACGGTTGCACCGGCTGCGGTTTGTGCGTGAAAATTTGCCCGATGGAGAACTTGAGCATGAGCGACGGCCGCGTGGCAACACACGACCGTTGCAGCATTTGCTATCGTTGCATCAACCGCTGCCCCACGCAGGCGATTACGTGTTTCTTTCACGCAAGACCGCGGTGGCAGTATGAGGGGCTAGACGAGTGAACAACACCAAAAAGATAGTCATTAACAACGCAATTGCGCTGCTGGTTTATGGCTTAAGTGTTGCGCTAACCATTCGGATGAGTTACAACGTCATCGCCATCGAATCAAGGGCATTCAATTTATCCACAATTGGGTTATACGCGGCGATATTGTGCATGCTTTGCGGGGTCTTTCTCTTCCCAATCAAGAAACGCACGTTCTTGTCCATCCTGCCTGTTTCGGTTGTTTTTGTGATTTTCGTGCTTGCGTTTCTTTCGCTGAGCAGTGATATCTATGCAGGATTCATTCTTTTTGCATTAAATCCATTTGCCATGTTGTTTTTCTACTCTCACTTTGAGCCCCCCATTGTTCTTTTATCATTCATTTTTCTACTAACGCCCGTGCTTCCGTCATTGTTTTTTTATCTGGGGATGCTGATGAGAAGGCTCTTCAGAAAATTAGCAAAAGCGGCGTAATGGCGGCATCAAAAATAATTCGCACTTTTTTGCAAAAACTACTTGACAAGTTCGCCATAATCGTGTAAAATATAAAAGTTGTGATCCATTAGCTCAGTCGGTAGAGCACCTGACTTTTAATCAGGGTGTCCTGGGTTCGAATCCCCGATGGATCACCACGCCTGCGGCGAGCACCCTCGCGCGCAGGCTTTTTATTTTATCTAGCGATGCGGCCCGCAATAAGGTTGCATCTTTCGTCCAACGCTTACATCCCTGCGGGGCGCAAGCCGCTTCGCTGTGTCCTATGCCAGTTTTGTGCGTAGGACATTTTTATTTTCCTATTTTCACGCATTCACTTTTGTGGGTGCGTAATTTTTGTTTCCCGCGAGAAGCTACATCTTTTTCGCGCAATGCAGCCATTGACTTTCACGTAAAAATATGCTATACTACAATAATGTTTTAATACAAGGAGAAAGTAACGATGGAATACGAGTACATTCTGGGGCCATTTTTAGGCATGTATTTCCCGTCTCGCGTGCCGCTTTCCACTTGGTTCATCAGCCAGGGGTTTGCCTTTGTGTCCATGATATTCTCCATTTGGTCGTGGCAAGTGAAAGACAAAATCAAAATGATGTTCCTGCTGGGCATGTTCACATCTTTCTTTGTTATGTCAGCGTTTTTGCTGCAGAACTACACCCTAGCTATCCTGTTCGGGCTTGCAGCAATCCGGAACTTTGTGTTTTGCTACTTAGACTGGCGCGTTGCCAAGGGCAAATATGTAGCAAAATGGCTGCCGTGGATGTTCGCCGGCATTTTCGCCGTGACGACCATCGGCTCAACGATTATCCTCGTGCACATTATTCAGGTGGATATCGTGAGTGTTTGGCTTGAATGGCTCATTGCCCTCACCCTGCTGGGCTTGATTGCAGGCAATGTGCTGGAGGGCACGCATGTGATACGCGCGAGCTTTGTGCTCAACCGCACATTTAACATCATCAATCACATCGAATTTAACAACATGATTGCGGTGATTATTGCGCTGCTGTCCATCGGCTCAATTTTCGTGTTTTATATTAGAATGCTGATTGAGTGGCTGGCCAAGCGGCGCAAAGACAAACTACTTGTACCCGAAGCGATAGCAACCGAAGGTTAGCGAGAATTCATCAACATGCCCATAACCAGATTCGCCAAAAACGAAGTGAATCTTAAGCCAATACAAATTAATTTACACAATATCAAGGAGAAAATATCATGCCCAAATTGCCCCCCCACGTTGCCCGCGCTGCACAAGTTGTGCCCACTCCCCGCCAGCTTGCTTGGCAAGAACTCGAGTTTTATTCGTTCATCCACTTTGGCATCAATACCTACACCGACCGTGAATGGGGCGACGGCAAGGAAGATCCCTCGCTGTTTAATCCCACGCAGCTGGATTGCCGCCAATGGGCGAAAGTCTGCAAAGCCGCCGGCATGCGCGGGCTAATTCTCACCGCCAAGCACCACGACGGCTTTTGCCTGTGGCCAACCGCTACCACCAAGCACAGCGTGGAGAGCTCGCCATGGAAAGACGGCAAAGGCGACGTAGTGCGTGAATGTGCTGACGCTTGTGCCGCCGTGGGCATCAAATTCGGGCTTTATCTTTCGCCGTGGGATCAAAACGCATCCTGCTATGGCCAAGGCAAAGCCTATGATGATTTTTATGAAATTCAACTGCGCGAACTGCTGACAAACTACGGCGACCTGTTTTGCATGTGGTTTGATGGCGCGTGCGGCGAAGGCCCCAACGGCAAAAAGCAAGTGTATGACTGGGAGCGTTACTACGCTGTGATTCGTGAGCTGCAACCTGAAGCTGCCATTTGCGTCACCGGGCCGGATGTGCGCTGGGTGGGCAACGAAGCCGGGGTTTGCCGTCCCAGCGAATGGAGCGTGGTGCCTGCATTCCTGAGCAAAGCTGAAGTAATCGCCGCTGCATCGCAACAGGCAGACGGCAAGCCACCTGTCATTGACGACAGTTCCTGGACCACATGGGATCTGGGTAGCCGCAAGGCATTGGCAAAAGCAAAAGACTGGCCGCCCATTTGGTATCCCGCCGAGGTGGATGTGAGCATCCGCAAAGGCTGGTTTTATCATGAACACGAAGATCTCACGGTTAAACCACTGGCCAAACTGCGTGATATTTACTACAAAAGTGTGGGTGCCAACGCATCGCTGCTGTTGAATATCCCCCCCAGTCCGCAGGGATTGTTTCACGAAAGAGATGTGGACACGCTCATTTCGCTGGGCGCACAACTGAAGGTAGACTTCAGGGAAAACCTCATTGAAGGCTCCACCATGACGGCCAGCTGCCAACTGGATGACGCACATGGCCCGCAAAATATCGTGCTGCCAGGTCGTGATAGCTACTGGCACAGCGGCGAGCTTGATGGCAAAGCCGAGCTGCTGCTTGACCTGGGCGATGATCTGGACATCAACAAAATCGTGCTGAAAGAACACATCGCCACCGGCCAACAAATCGAAGCCTTTGAGCTGTATATCGACATGAACACCGAAGAAACCGGCAAACCAAAATGGAAACTGCTAGAAAAAGGCACCGTCATCGGTTACAAACGCATTATTCTGTTTAACGAAACGCGCGTGCGCCGCTTTAAGATTGTGATCACCGAGTGCCGCGGCTTTGCAACGCTCGAAAGCATTGAGGCGTATTGATTTTTGCAACTTTTTTGGAAAAAAACCACCTGCGGTGGGGCTCCGTCGCTTCGCTGTGTTCTATTATAGCTCCATAATAAATTCACCGCGAAGCGGCTAGGTTTTTTTGGTTCTTTTTTTGCAAAAAAAGAACACAAAAGGAGATAAAAAATGAACCTACGCGAATTGCCTGTTGTGCCCCTGCGCGGGCTAGTGATATTCCCGGAAAGCCGTGTGCACTTTGAGGTGGCACGGTCGGCTTGCGTGGCGGCGTTTCGCGCAGCGATGCAGGAAAACCAAGAGGTGTTTCTGGTGGCGCAGCGTGACTATGTGACGGAAGACCCCGGGCAGGATGATCTGTTTGACGTGGGCGTGATTGCCACGGTGCGGCAAGTGGTGAAATCCACCGGCGAGCAGAGCACGCGCGCCTATGTGCAGGGCATCTGCCGTGCCGCGTTGTGCAGCATGACGCAAAGCCAGCCGCACTATATCGCGATGGTGCAACCGCTGCCCGAACTGCCGGTGAAGGCATCGCAACACCGCAAAGAGCAAGCGCTGCTGCGCCAAGCCAAGGCGATGTTTGAGCTGTGCGCGCGGCACATTGCGCTGCCGCCGGATATTCCGCACACGGTGTTGTCGTCGCTTTCGTCGGGACGGTTGGCAGACTACATTGCCGACACCCTGCCGCTTGACATGGAAGATAAACAGGCACTGCTGGAAGAAATTGACCTTGCGGCACGGTTGAAATTGCTGTGCGTAACCCTAGCGAAAGAGCATGAGCTGCAACAGCTGGAAGAGAAAATCGCCGTGCAGGTGATGCACCAGTTGGATCAAAACCAGCGTGATAATTATCTGCGTGAACAACGGCGTGCGATTTCAGCCGAGCTTGGCGAAAACGAAGACGTGAACGAGCAGGCTGATGAATTCCACGCAAAAGTGCTTGCGTTGAACCTGCCGCAGGATATCGAGGATAAGCTGGTGAAGGACTGCCAGCGCTTTGCCCGCACACACGCCCACAGTGCCGAAAGTGCGCTGCTGCATCTGTATCTGGAAACTGCAACCGGGCTGCCGTGGCGCAAACAAAGCCGCGATAAATTAGACTTAGCTGCCGCACAGAAAAAGCTCGACCGCGACCATTATGGTCTGCGCGAGGTGAAAGAACGTGTGCTGCAACTGTTGGCCGTGCGCAAGCTTGCTCCGGATATCAGCGGGCAAATTTTGTGCTTGGCCGGGCCGCCGGGGGTGGGGAAAACCAGTGTCGCGAAATCCATCGCCGAAGCCATGGGGCGCAAGTTCGTGCGCATTAGTCTAGGCGGCATTCGCGACGAAGCCGAGATTCGCGGGCACCGCAAAACCTATGTGGGGGCCATGCCGGGGCGCATCATCAACGCGATTAGCCAAGCGGGCACGAACAATCCCGTGATTTTGCTGGATGAAATCGACAAGCTGTGCAGCGACATGCGCGGTGACCCGGCCAGTGCCCTGCTGGAAGTGATGGACAGCGAGCAAAACCATGCGTTTCGCGACCACTTTCTTGAGCTGCCTTTTGACCTGAGCCGTGTGCTGTTTATCACCACGGCGAATGATGTCAGTGCAATACCCAAGCCTTTGCTGGACCGCATGGAGCTCATTGAGATGCCCAGCTACACCGCACAGGAGAAATTGCACATTGCCAAACAGCATTTAATCAAAAAGCAGTTGACCAAGCATGGACTGAAACCCGCACAGCTGAAGCTTAGCGAAGCCGCAATGCAAGAACTGATCGCAGGATACACGCGCGAAGCAGGTGTGCGCCAACTGGAGCGTAAACTGGCCGCACTGTGCCGCAAAACTGCGCAGCATGTGGCCGAAGACGAAACCTTTAAACTCAACTTAAAACCCGCGCAGCTGCATAATTGGCTAGGCGCGCGTAAGTATAAAGAGGACATGCACAACACCGAACCCGCACTGGGCGTAGTGAATGGCCTGGCGTGGACAAGCGTGGGTGGCTCTATCATGCCCATTGAAGTGCTGTTGCTGCCGGGCACGGGCAAGCTCAAGCTCACGGGCAGCTTGGGCGATGTGATGAAAGAAAGTGCTCAGGCCGCATTGAGTTATCTGCGTTATCATGCGCAAACGCTGCAACTACCCACGGATTTCCACCAAACCCGCGATGTGCATATTCACGTGCCCGAAGGCGCAACCCCAAAAGATGGCCCCAGCGCAGGTGTGACGATTTTTACTGCGCTGTTGTCGGCGCTCAGCGGCATGAAGGTGAATGCCAAGCTTGCCATGACGGGTGAAATTACACTCACCGGCCGCGTACTGCCTATCGGTGGACTGCGCGAAAAAGCCATGGCTGCCTATCGCGCCAGCGTGCCCGAGGTGCTCATTCCACAGGCCAACCTGCCGGATTTAGAGAAAGTGGACGATGAGGTGAAGCAAGCCATCACGTTCCACCCCATCACGCATGTGAGCCAGATTAGCGAGTTTGCGTTGATTGGAGACATGGACGTTACTTTTTTTGAAAAAAAAGTAACCAAAAAAACTTTAGTCGCCTTCGGCGATGAGTTTTATGAGTCATTGTTTGAGCAAAGTGAAACGCCAGCAAGGAACTAAGGCTGGACATCTTTGGCTACATGTAGGGGCGGCTTACAAGCCGCCCGGAATTCTTTGCCCGTCATAAAGTCGCCTTCGGCGATGAGTTTTACGAATCATTGTTTGAGCAAAGCGAAATGCCAGCAAGGAACTAAGGCTTAGAGGTGAACAAAGAAATCTTGGCGCACCCCCTATATCAAAATAATTCCCACGCGCAGCGTGACTAAAGTTTTTTGGTTCTTTTTTTCAAAAAAGAACGTAAAAGGAGCTCCCCCATGAACACCAACAATTTCGCATTTGAGGCCGCATTTGGCACTGCCACACAGTTGCCTGCGTCTACCCTGACCGAAGTCGCCTTTGCCGGGCGCAGCAACGTGGGCAAAAGCTCGCTGCTCAACTGCTTGTTGCGGCGCAAGGCCCTCGCGCGCGTGAGCGGCACACCCGGCAAAACCATCACCGTGAATTTCTATAGCAACGGGCAAATTCGCCTGGCAGACCTGCCGGGCTATGGCTACGCCAAGCGGTCGCACAGCGAAATCCGCCGCTTTGGTGAACTCATGGAGGGCTACTTTGGCGGGCAGCGTAATCTAGCGCTGGTGGTGCAGCTCATTGACATCCGCCATGCCCCCAGCAAAGACGACCAGGCCATGCTCACGTTTTTGCGTGAACATGAGCTACCGTATATCGTGGTGTTAACCAAAGCAGATAAACTCAAACCCATGGCCTTCGCCAAACGCATGGAGGAAATCCCACACGAAGTGGGCGACCCCGGCGCAGCACTCATCCCCTTTTCCAGCGAAACCGGCCGCGGGCGCGATGAACTCTGGGCTGCCATTGGAGACGCGTGTTTGTGATGCGTGTTCTTTTTTTGCAAAAAAAGAACCAAAAAAACCTAGCCGCTTCGCGGGGGATTATTTATGGTAGTTGAAGAAGCAAGTCTCATTCCCCTCCGTCGGGGTCCCCGGAAATGCTTGCATTTGTGGGGTGGGTGTGGAGGGGTGCCGTCGCAACGGCGGGGTGGTTTTCACAAAAAACTTAGCCACTTCGCGGTGAACTATTTATAATAGTCAAAGAAACAAGCCCTAGAGGGGGATGTCCCGCAGGACAGGGGGTGCGGAGCATAAAAAACTTTAGCCGCTTCGCGGTGGGAAAATTTTATGAGGCGTGGATAGGCCACAGCGAAGCGACCTGCTCGCCGCAGGCGCAACTCACAGTTGCGCCCGAGCAACCAAAATGTATTGCCGCAACCGGCGGATGTGTGCTAATATCATAGCACCAAATAAAAGGAGAAAACACTTGAACAACTGGAAGAAACCATTCGCAATGTTCTGTGGCTCACAGGCATTTACCATCATTGGTGCATCTATTGTGCAATTCGCCGTCACGTGGTGGATCACCCTGCACACACAGTCAGCGATCATGTTGTCCCTCGCATTTGTCGCAGGCTTCTTGCCCAATATGATACTCGGCCCCTTCGCGGGTGTCTGGATCGACCGTCTCAACCGCCGCAACGTGCTGATTGTCGCTGACATACTGCTCGCACTAACCTCCGTAACCTTGGGCGCAGCGTTTTTGCTCAACGAAGCACCGCCGCTGTGGTTCATTTTTTCTATGCTGGTGTTGCGTGGGTTAGCTAATACCTTCCATGGTCCTGCGATGCTGGCGGCCGTTCCTCAGCTGGTGCCCGAAGACATGCTCACCAAAGCAGGTGGTTGGGGGCACATGATTCGCTCGGCTGCTTCCATGGTAGGCCCAGTGGCAGGTGCTGCACTGATGAACGTGCTCCCTGTGGCAACAATCATGCTAGTAGATATCATCAGCGGAATTCTGGCCATTGTGTGCTTGCTATTTATCAAAATACCTGACATTGTTTCGCATGCCCAAGAAAAAGTGCGTGTGCTGGCCGACATGAAGCTGGGTTTTGCTGCACTGCGCGAAAACAAGCCCCTGTTGTCGCTGTTCCCTGTGCTCATCGCAATGAGCTTGATTACCATGCCGCTGTGGTCGTTTTTCCCGCTGCTGGTGCGTGTGCATTATGCCGGCACAGTTTGGCACAATAGTGCCGCCGAAGTGCTGTTCTCTGTGGGGCTGGTGGCGTCGTCGCTGGTGCTGGGCGTGTGGGGCGGCATGAAACGCAAATTTCTGATGATCGCCCTTGCTCTTGCGGTGATGGCAATCACCACCATTGCCAGTGGTTTGCTGCCGATGTCGTTGTTCTGGATATTCTTGGTTTGCTGCTTTGTGATGGGCGGTGCGGGTTCGTTCATCCAAGTGCCGATTATGGCGCACGCACAGGGAACCTTGGCACCAGAAAACATGGGCAAAGTATTGTCGTTGTTTGCCACGGCAGGCGCCTGGGTGGTGCCGGTTGGCATGCTCATTGGTGGGCCGATTACCGAAAGCATTGGTGTTGCGGCGTATTTTGTTGCCGCTGGCGTGGCTTTGCTGGGCGTTGCCGTGTTCTGCTATGCAGTCATGCGCAAACATGAGAACCCCAGCGGGGAGCTGCCGCTTCACGACGAATCCTTATAGTTAATTTTAGGCTTTTGTATTGATCCTGTAGGGCGTGTCTTCAAATATACGCAGTGCCCAAAATCAACCTGTAGGGGCGGCAATTTTGCCGCCCGAAACCTCAATGGTGCCATGTTTTTTATAACCCGGGCGGCAAAATTGCCGCCCCTACAGGTTGCGGTTATCTTCTAGTTTGGCGAATATGCCTATTTGAAGACACGCTCTAGGGGAGCTGGCACGCCATAAGGCGTGACTGAGGGGTTGGTATGTCAATACCAAAGTCTAAAACAGCCTAATTTTAAACGAAAAATGTAGAAAATCCTTGACATGCATGATTCTTTTGTGGTATTATATAGAATAGGAATTGTCAATTCATCGCTTTAAATCAAAAGGAGAAATCGAATGTCTAGTGTGAAGTTTTGGTCGGGCGAGCAAGTGCCCATGGAAATGCACAAAGTGCGTATGGTGCAGCGCGTGAACCTCAAGCCCATCGAAGAACGCAAGGCCGCCATAGAAGAAGCCGGGTTCAACACATTCTTGTTGCGCAATCGTGATGTGTTTTTGGATATGCTCACTGACAGCGGCGTGAACGCCATGAGCGAAAATCAATATGCTGCCATGATGCAGGCTGACGATAGCTATGCCGGCAGCGAAACATATTACCGCCTAGAAGCAGCACTTGAAGACATGTTCGCCATGCCTTATTTTCTGCCCACGCACCAAGGCCGCGCCTGCGAACACATCATCGCCAAAACATTGGTGAATCCCGGTCAAACCGTGCTGATGAACTATCATTTCACCACCACAAAAGCACACATTAGCATCTGCGGCGGGCAAATTGAAGAACTAGTGAGCGCCGCCGGACGCGAAATCACCAGCACCCTGCCCTTCAAAGGCAACTTTGACCTAGACAGACTGAATGAATCCATTGCTCGCCTGGGTGCCGAAAACGTGAGCTTTGTGCGCATTGAAGCCGGCACGAACCTCATTGGCGGCCAGCCGGTGAGCATGGCCAACATGCGCGCAGTGAGCGAAATTTGCCGCGCAGCAGGCATTCCTGTGGTATACGACGCCAGCCTGTTGGCAGATAACCTGTATTTCATCGCCACGCGTGAAGAAGAATATATCGGCAAAAACTTGAAAGATATCACCCGTGAAATCGCGGCGATGATGGATGTGCTGTATTTCAGCGCACGCAAGTTGGGCGCGGCTCGCGGCGGCGGCATCTTGGTAAAAAATGAAGATGTGTTCCTGAAAATGCGCGAGCTCATTCCGCTTTACGAAGGATTTTTGACCTATGGCGGCATGAGCGTGCGCGAAATGGAAGCACTCACCGTTGGCCTTTATGAAACCCTGGACCTAGATGTCATCAGCCAAACACCGCTGTTTGTGGCGGCACTGTGTGATGAATTACAACGCCGCGGCGTGCCGGTGGTAACACCCCCGGGCGGCCTTGGCTGCCATGTGGATGCAGGCAGTTTTTGCTCGCACATCTCGCAAGAGCAATACCCTGCTGGCGCGTTGGCAGCGGCGGCGTTCATCGTCAGCGGTGTGCGCGGCATGGAACGCGGTACCCTCAGTGAGCAGCGCAAAGCCGATGGCAGCGAAACCTTTGCCGAAATGGAACTGTTGCGTTTGGCCGTGCCCAAGCGTGTGTATACGCTGTCGCAAATGAAATATGTAGCTGATCGCCTTGCATGGCTGCATGAGAACCGCCATCTCATTGGCGGCCTGCAGTTTGTGGAAGAACCCAGTGTGCTGCGTTTCTTCTTCGGTCGCCTTGCCCCCATCGGCGATTGGCCCACCAAGCTGGCTGAAGCGTTCCGCCGTGATTTTGGGGATTCGCTATAAGGTGTGTTATGCAACTTTTTTGAAAAAAAGTTGCGCAAAAAACTTTTTCGTCGCTTCGCTGTGCTTGATTAAGGGCGCAAAAAAATCATTGTAGGGGCGGATGCAAATCCGCCCGCACTTCATATATGCGAGGAATAACGCCATGGATTATACGCAATCACTTCTCAATCAAGTTGCGGCAATCCCCTTTTCACCCACCATGGAAATCAAGGATTACATGGTGCTGGGCCCTTTTGTGGCCGAAACCGGCGGCGCCTTTGAAACCGAGTATTTCTATGAACGCCACAAAGTGCTGGATATTGATTATTTAGCCAGCACCTGCGGTGAGGGCGGGCTTGTGCCATGGCTTGGCGCGCCCGCGCAAAATGACCACTGGGGCGCAAGCACCCTGCGCTGGGCGCATGAGCCCGCAGGCACACGCGGCGATGCTGACCTGCGCGGTGGGCGCGATGGCAACTTCGGCGAGGAGCTGTTCGTGACTGAGCAGCGCAACTGCGTGAAGTATGCCGCGGTGTACATCGATTGTGAAGAAGAAAGCCGCGCTGTGGTGAATTACCTCACCAGCGGCTGTTATTTGTATTTGAACGGGCAGCTTATCGACAAGCAGACTTATGGCTATGTGAAGGGTTTGCAAGTGCAGGGCAATGCCGTGGCCGTAACCTTCAACAAAGGGCGTAATCTGCTGATGTTCAAGCTGCGCGTGGGATATATTTGTGACCGCCTTGACCTCAGTATCCACCAAGCGTCCATTCACCCGATAGCAACCAGCGCCGGCGGCGTTGGCATCACCTACCCCATTCCCATGGGCGCGTATTTCGGCACCAAAGAAGAGCCCCGTCAGCTATTCCCCGTGTTTGTGGGGCAGTTTGCACAGCCTGTAGGGGCGGATGCAAATCCGCCCGAAAGCCTAAATTACATTGCCGATGATTTCAGCGAAGCCCTTCCCCTGCCGCAATTGCAACCCGGGCAGGTTGATATCTTGCGTATTTCGGCACCAGTGGGCAGCACGACGATTGATTATCAACTCGGTGATGCACAGGGCAGTTTCGCTATCGCAACCACGCCGTGGCATGGCGTGGCGGGCATTGAGCATGAATTCAGCGATTTCCACTTTGACACGACATATCATCAGGAGCAGCGCATTTATGCCGTGGGGGCATTGCACATCACTGCCATGATGATGCAGCGGCTGCGCGAAGACCCCAACTTCAAGGCAATTTTGAGCGAGGTGGATTATCTGCACCCGTTTTACAGCATGTATCCGACGTATCGTGAGGACATGCGCAGGATGTTCCTTGAAGGCCGCGCGGAGGCGGATTGTTTCTACAACCAGCCCAACGACCTCACTAGCAGCGGCGAGGGCTTTGTGCGCAATTTAATTTACGGCCAGCTTTATCACCGCGATGTGCTCGGACGCATTGTGCAAGTTTATGCGCCGGGCGATGTGTTCGGTCACCCTAACCAAATGTCGCAAATTTGCCGCAAGGGTGGCTGCACCAGCGCCAGTTGGGGCAAGTATGTGATGGGTCTGGATAATCTGTTCCACCACGTTTCGCCCGACGGCGAGGCGATTATTCACAACAAGCACATCAGCAAAGAAGATGCACAGCGCCTCGGCGTGGGGCATTTTACACGCGCGTCATGGGCCGGCAAGGGGCTAGAGACTTACCCGCGTTCAGGCAATACCGACTGGATGAAGGACACGATTAACAAGGCGCAGTTTAGCGTGTTTTCGGAGATGATGGACGGCATCATAGCCGATGATAAGCAGCAAGTGGCACAAGATGGCATCACAAAATTAGAATATACTGCACGGGATATCACCGCCCACCATCCCGGCGTGTTGCTCACACGCACAGACTTCAAGCAGGCAAATCGCTTGGCGGAAAATCTGTTGTTAACAGCCGAAAAGTTCAGTACAATCGCTGCTTTGCATGGTGTAACTTACCCCGAAAAAGCACTGGACAAAGCTTGGCGTCAGATTTTGTGTGCCCAACACCACGACAGCATCACCGGCACAAACAACGAAATTAGCTTTGTGGACCTGATGATTGAATACCGCGAGGCCGTGGAAATTGCCGCAGAAATCGCGGATAATGCCATTGCCTTCATCGCAAGTGGCGTGCAGCACAGCGAAGCGAGCCCCGTTTTCGTCTTCAATCCACTCACACACCCACGCAAAGATGCCTGCGAAGCCATGCTGCCAGCTTGGGCCAAAGAGGGCTATGCACTGTTTGATGAAAACGGCAAGGCGCATGCATTCAGCATTTTAAGCGAAACTGACGAGCAAATTCGCGCAGTCTTTACGGCTGAGGTACCTGCACTGGGTTATGCATTGTTCAGCTTGAAGAAAGCAAAAACTTCGGGCGGATTTGCATCCGCCCCTACAGGTAATCACACCATCGAAAATGAATTTTTCCGTGTGACGGTTGACCCCGCACAAGGCGGCGGCATCACGTCCATCTATGATAAAATCAATGCCCGCGAGGTGATAAACACTGCCATTGATGGGCCTGCTAATCAAATTCAGGTGCTGCGCGAAGTGCCCGACCGCGCCGAAGAGCAACACGAGTTCTACACCACAGGCCACAAGCTACAAGCGCGAGATTACCCAGCTATCGTAAAACGTGAAAGCAATGCAGCGTTTGAACGACTGCATGTCACGGTGAAACTGGGCATTGTGGCACAAGTGCGGCAAGAAATCACGTTGTATCCCGGCGTGCAACGCATTGACTGCAAGACCATCATCGATGATTACCAAGGTCGTGACGACCTGTTTACGCTGACTTTCCCCGTACACAGCGCAGGCGGCAAGCCGGTGTATGAAGACCGTTTTGCGCCGCATGTATGCTGTGCCAGCCACCGCAAGCTCAGTTTCCAAAGCCACCAATATAACTATTTTAGCGGCTGCACGATTGCTCCGGCCGCGAATTGGATAGACCTTGGGCCAACAGTACACCTTGTGCTGAGTGGTAATCAAGCACAGCGAAGCGACATCAATATCGGCATGACGGCGCTCATTCGCGCCGAGCAAAAAGAGCTGATTCTGGCGGGTGACAGGCTGCTGAAAGCACTGGCGAAGAAGGCCATTCCCGTCACGCCTTATGGCCCCGACACCAGCCGTCGCTACGCCAAGCACATTCATTTCAATGAAGACCTGCGCAACACCGACACCCGCTTTGTGTTGTGTGTGCAGGGCGTGGCGAACAGCTATGAAGACAAATTGCTCGCTGAGCTTGATCCCAAACTACGCAAGAAGTTTGAAGCTAAGCTGGCGAAAGACGGCATGGCCGTGCTCTTCACGCGTGATAGCGACAACGTTTGGCAAAAACCCATTGACGTTGTGCTCATCAAGGCCATTAACGTGGATGAACTCAACTATATTCTGGGTGAAATTGAGCAGGAATTGGCAGCCGGCAGCGACACAGTGCTAGATGCCGTGTTGGCCGTTGACCCAGGTCGCACCAGCAACTTTGGCATGGCAATTTTCAACAAAGGCACGATTGCATGCAGCGTTGAGCCCGATAATCTGCTGAACATGATGCTGTTTCACACCGCGAATTTCTATGGCAACAAGGGCAAGGTCACGGGCGGTGAACAAATGGTGCCCGAGCAAAAAAGCCACTGTTTCACCTATGCGATTTGTCCGCATGCTGGCGATTATCGTGAGGCGCGGCTATTTACGCGCGCGAACGAGTTTAACAACGAGTTGATTGCCGCAAGCGATGTGCAGCCCGGTGAAAATGCCGCATTGCCGCCGCGCAAATCCTTTGTGCAGGTTGACGAAAACTTCGTGGTCACTTCGCTGAAATTAGGGGGCTATCCCCTCGCTAGCATGAAAAAAGAGCTTGGCGATGTGCACACCCGCGGTCTCACGCTGCGTGGTTTTGAATGCAATGGCGTGGATAGCACCGCGCAGGTGCAATTTAACTTTGATATTGGCGCCGTGCAATCAACTGATCTGTTGGATGAGAATGCAAGTGATGTCATGGCTGAAACACACGGATTTACCGCTGTTTTACCTGCGCATTCCATTGAAACATACGCGATTGCCGTGCCGAATACTCTGCCGCACATTGGCGATGCACAGCTTGGTCGCACCGCTGAACCCGTGCAGCCGGTATACATCCGCGCGTGGGAGCACGACCTCGGCACCATGCCCATGGGCTATCTTGCGGTTGTCGGCGGTATTGATCGCCATGTTGTGCACATTGACGACAACACCGACGAATTTAGCGTGTTTTTCTGCAATAATCAGCCCGAAGCAGCTGCACAGGGCGTGGGTAAATTGCTGCTGCCTGAGGGCTTTGTGGCAGATTCAACCGAGTTTGCCTACGACATCGCACCGCGCGGCATGCAAAAATTTAGCGTGCGGGTGTGCAAACCCGCCGCCGATGCACAGGGCATCCTGCGCTTGCGGTTTTACGACGACGGCCAGGAATTCGAAGATATTTATGAGTACGGGCCATTTTTGCCTAGCGTGGAGCTGCGCATTGAAGGTGATGCTTGCGTTGCGACTGTGCGCAACAACACAACCGAGCAGCTGCATGGCGAGCTAAGCCTAGCCTCGCCCTACGAAACATGGCGGTATGGCCTGCATAATCGCGAAGCCTTAGGCAACGCTGGACCTATGACCTGCAAGGTTGACATACCTGCAGGCGGCAAGGTTGACTACACGTTTGTGGTTGATTTGCCGGACGATGCGGCCTTCTGGGTGGCGGTGAAGCTGATGGTGAACGGGCGTATTTTCTTCGCCTATGCCGACAAACGCGGGCCGCGGCCGAACCTGTTTAGCGCTGACATGCGCGCGAAATACGATGCTGCAGGCGGGTCGATTGCGGCGATGTTGGAGCTGTAAATGGAATATGTATATCATGTGGTTACAGAGCGACCGATGCATTTTGGGCAACGTATTGTTTTCGATGACGAGCACCACAATGGCGTGTATCACAGAGTGATGACTTGCAAGAGATTGATGGACGGCGAGAAAATTAACAGCGAATTGGCTACGTTTCTGCAACGAGATTTATCCAAATGGAACAAAATCTCCCTTCGCGAGCTCGCG
>Ga0123355_10001134_pt1 | contig 36908 bp, 9 predicted proteins | sample TergutEmb28metaG_3_FD_89872 | JGI IMG/M metagenome (GOLD analysis project Ga0123355, IMG submission 89872) | Embiratermes neotenicus P1 segment gut microbial communities from Petit-Saut dam, French Guiana - Emb289 P1 | ecosystem: Host-associated > Arthropoda: Insects > Digestive system > Gut ...
CATGACTTGAAACAATGCCTTTCTTAAATATGGCGAGCCTTGTTTGGATATGCGCCTAGAGTGTTGATTGTATGTTCCTGATTGATTTTCAGGCGGCTCAACCCCTGCAAAGCAAGCAAGTGATGAGCGTTTGGGGTAGCGTGTAATATCGCCTATCTCAGCTATTAATTGAGGGGCTAGAGTTTTGCCTACTCCGTGCATTGCCAAGACTGTTTCATACTCCGGGAGCGTAGCAGCAATGTTGTTCATTTCAGCTTTAAGCGCAGCTATGGTTTCGCAGATACTATTTAGCTGCGATACAGCCCCGGCGATAAGGGTTTTTGTGAAGTTGTCGTTTGGCAGTATGCCAAAGTGGTCTTTGGCAAGAGTGTATATTTTCTCGGCTTTAGCTTGCAAAAAGTTATATCCATGCTTTTTACACCATTTTTGATAGCTTTGGGTGAATGTTGATAGCGAAACCTTTGACACGCACTCTATATGCCAAAAACGAGCAAGGAAATCAACCCACTTTTCGTGTCCGTCGCTTTCTCTTGCAACACTCGTAAACATGGTGTTTATAGCAGGAAAAACTTGGTCTGTTAGTGAGATGAGATTGTTTTTCAGCATCACTTTGACCTTATTGTATTCGTGAAGCTGGCGATTATAGGTTTTCAATGTTTGGCGGATTTGCTCTACTGGTTTATGGCGTTTAAGAATTGCCCATTTATCAAGGCAGAACCCAGCAATTTTAAGCGAATCAACCTTATCCGTCTTTACCCTGCGGATTGTATCAACCGAATAATCGTGAATTAGCTTTGCATTAACAACGCTCACGAAAATGCCAGCTTCGCAAAGTTTTTTGACTACAGGCTCTGAATATTTGCCTGTAGTTTCAAGCACTACTTTAGATTCACCTTCAAGGGATAAGATGAGATTAGCCAACTCGCCTAATTCCGCAGAAGTGTGCATAATGTCGAATGGCTTTTTAACTACCTCGCCAAAAGGTCGCAAAATAGCAACTGTACTTTTACCTTTCGACACATCAATACCAATAGTATGTACCCGCAAGAAGGCGGGCGGGCGAAGCTCGGTTTGCGAAGCAAACTACTGAGTTCATGTAATCACCTGCAAAAATAGATTTGCAACTGGTATCCACCTTTTATTTATTGCTTATTCTATTTGCTCAGTTACTCGGACGCACCCATAATAAAAGTATTAGGGCGGAACTACCTGCTCTAATCGAACACCACAATCAAGAAGGTGGCTGACTGTTTCCGCTACGGACGTAAAAGTCCAAATGGAGGTTCGCCAGACCAATCACTTCTTAATTGTGGTCTAAACAATAAATGCGGATACCTTGCGACTGGCTGTCGCATTGTTTGCCGTAAATCTATAGTAGCAAAGGAGATATAATCATGGCTAACAAAAAAGGATTCAAAAACGCAGGTGCAGATTTGTTTTTCAGCGCAAGCGATGCACCCGAACAAATAGCGAAAACAAAAAATACCAGATTTAACAACAGCGATAAATATGCCAATATTTTAAGCAATATCAAAACCCAGGACAAAACACCCGGCGCAAACTGCACTTTTTATCTGGACAAAAAAACAATAGATGCCTTGATGTACACCGCAAAAGAGATGGGGATCAGCCGTTCTAAGCTTGTTAATCGGATATTGCTGCAAGTTTTGGCGGAGGAGTAAACTATAAAATCCAAATCATCAAAAGCGGCTAAGGAAAATAATTTTCCTTAGCCGCTTTTGATTTATGAACATAAAATTCATATCTGTATATGAATTTTTAATATTTTGTAATAGATTATTAATTTGACTGATATTAGGTTTTATGTTATAATGTATTTAGATAGCTTGTACACGGCCGGTATGGGTTGTCTGAATACTATTTTTTAGGAGGAATACGGATGAGAAACGACAATCAGCAGACAGTAGGGGTTTGTGAGAGCAAAGTTGACTACACAGAAAAAGATGCTATGGTATTGCCTAAGATACCCGGCATTGGCGATGATGCTATTTGTGAGGTTTTGACTTCTGCTATTGATGATTCGCCTTTTGTGGCTTATTTTGAGCCGGAGTTGGGGCGGGTGTCTATGTGCAGTATATACGGCGAAGTCAAAGGTGAAAGATATGTTGAAGATGAGGGTGAGTTTTGGAAACTGGTGCAGATTAACCGGGATGTTGCAGCTGCGAATGCGAATGCAGCTCGCGAAAAGGCTGTCACTAGACCAACAATGGTAACCACTCTAATGAACCACGATGTGGGGCTCTCATCCGATAAACTTATTGATGTTGGGCACACTGTAGTAAACCCCTTGTCCAACAACACTTTTTTTGCAAATATAAGGCACAATGGCGGGCCATTTACAGGGGAGTATGTTGGCGGGAGATATCACCAATCATCTTCTGCTCACCAAACCATTTCTTTACAACCTATCTGGTTTTCGCCCGGCCTTAGCCTCATAGATGTAATGTTTACAAACCTAATTGGTGATGACAGGTCGCAAAACTTTTTAAATGTTCGGCTAGAGAACACAGTTAGCCATACATTAAGATTCGCAGGGGAGCCGTATGCCGCCAGAGCAAGCACATGGATGCCAAACAACCCAAATTTTGTCGGTCTTGCCGAAGTTAGGCTATCGTTAAATACAATTGCGATGAACTATAACGCAATGAACAGGAGGCAGTTAGCTCAGGAGATTCTTAACCGATGGTACGGAACTTCTATTTCTGGGAGATTTATCAGTTTGCGGGGTTGGTATCCGCATAGCGGTCAACCTGCCGGGCGAAGTGCGTATGACAATCTACGGCAAACAGCTGCCGGACTGCAAGCCACAACACGCCCGACATTAAACAACGGAACACCATTGGCAAATGTATTTCTCTCGGAAGATTTGCTTAGAGCCATTCTTCGTATAAACGACCAATGGAATGGCATTATAATCAACGGTCTTGCCGGTGGAGTACATACAGGACTTGCAAATGATGAGCATTTCCTAGGAACAGCGGTGGATTTTCAGGCGCGCAACAACTTTCCCGATATGCAGATTAATACCCCAAGAGGTCAAGAATGGTCTCAACATTCGGTGGATCATATCGAGGTTATGCGTTTCCTTGAAAACACATGCGGGTTCAGAACCCAAAGAACACACTGGAGCCCACCAGTTAGAGATCCCGGCTACTTTGGGCGTCAAACCGGCGCCTTCCATGTAGAGATATGGGGTCGCAATTGGTAAAAGATGTATTGTTTCAGCACCAAAACAAAGAGCAGGCCGCGTTCGGTCTGCTCTTTGTTTTACCTAAATGGCCTATGTGCCACGTTGTGCGCATTAGGACCTCTGATAATTCTCCCAGATACAAAAGTGAAATGATGTGTCATTTCAAACGGAAATGCATCTCCGCCATAGACAGGATGCACGCGATGCCACGACCCATGAGTTACCGTTGTCTCGATTATAGTAATCTCGTTGCTCCGTTCGACTAATACATGCGATGCAGTGTTCCAGTCCGGGCGGGCATCTGCGCCGGGCCCCGCCACGCCCCCCAACATGTATAACTTGCCATTATGCTCGACAAATGGTGGAAATTGATTAAGAAGTATATCATCAATCCATTCTTGGGTGTAAAACTGCGATAGATATTCGCGGATGTCATTAATATTTTCAAAGCCCGAGGAAGGGAGTAATCCCATATATGAGCCCAGATGTTGCGGGTGTTCACCTCGTATCCTTGCAGGAATGTCATGATGCTCGACAGAAAACCTCCCATCGAGGCTTTGGAATCCCTCCCAAAACATCCCCGCCGCCACAATAATCTCGCCCAACTCTTCAATAGTCCATTCACAATATTCATCATAATACGAAAAATGCGGCGGCCAATCCGAAATCATGTTGGTGATGCGGCCATTCACAAAATAGAAACGATATGCAACTTCAAATGCACGCGGATTAAACGGTAAATTATCCCAAGTTCCATAAGTAACTATCGTCTCTACTGCCGCATGATTTTCGCTTTGTGAAACCATAACATGAGATGCAGTTTCCCAATCCGGACGAGGAGAGCATGCCCTTGCCACAGCTATGTACAAAACACCGTCATACTCTACAAATGGCGAAAACACCGACAATCTATCATCCACCCATTCTTTTGTATAGTACCGATATAAATAATTTCGGATATCGCCCAAGCTATTAAAGCCCGATGACGGCAATAATGGCATATGGATTGCGCTTGGAAAATGCTCTGGTACATCACCCCTCACCCATGCATCTGAATCTATAAACTCAAAAGAAAACCTCCCCGTCAACCCCCACCATTCCTCCCAAAACATCCCCGCCGCCACAATAATCTCGCCCAACTCTTCAATAGTCCATTCGCGGTGTTCTTCGGAATATTCTATAAAGGTATAACTCACCCTTTCCCCCAAATCCTCGTAATAGGCATAAGAGCAGGCAGTAATAACAACAGCACACATTACAATAAGCAATGCCAGAACATGCTGCATTGGTTTTTTATGCATTTTATATCCCCTCTCTTGGTGAGGCCACGTTCGCCCCGCTCTTGGTTTTACCATGGTGTCGGCATGCCCGCCGCAGTTCCATTAGGTCCACTATCGATACGACCATCAATAAACACAAAAATATGTGTAACTTCAAATGTATTGGGTGATTCACCGTCTAACTCACGAAACCACCATCCATGGGTAACAGTCGTTTCAACAACAACGCGATTATCTGCATGCTCCAGCATTATATGGGTTGCGGTATACCAGTTGGGGCGAGGGGATGGAAAAGGCCCTATAATGCCACCATAAAAGAACAGTACATCCGCATACTCAACAAAAGATGGTGTTTCTTGATGAAATAATTCATCGTAAATCCAATTTTTGGTGTAAAAATTAAGCAGAAAATCAATCACATCGTTTATGTTTTCAAGGCCGGATGAAGGGCGCAGAGCAGAATAAGGAATCATGTGTATGTACTGTGGCCGGATTTCTTCGATTCGGTCAGAGTGGTCTTGATGCTCAAAAGAAAACCTCCCCGTCAACCCCCACCATTCCTCCCAAAACATCCCCGCCGCAACAATAATCTCCCCCAACTCCTCGATAGTCAATCCCCAGTATTCTTCAGAATACTCCTCAAAACCTAACCCTTCATCATAAGCATAAAACTCATGAAAAACCACCAAATAATCATTTTCATAATAACTAAAAGAAAAGGCAAAATACCGCGTTATGTCTGATTCGTCAGTAAACGAAAAGCCATTCGCCGCAAACAAGCCGCCCATATTCACACCTACGACCACAAAGGGGATTTCCGGGGTAAGTTCATCCAAGGAATAGTGTACCTTTATGACATTATAAGCTCTTCCCTCGCTGTCACCTCCCCAAAAAGCCTCATTCATAAATATTTCAAGAAACCGAAAATTGTACACGGTGGTTTCCGTTGTAAAAACAACACTGGGCGAAATTTCCCCTTCGCGGTTAGTGCCTTGAAAGATAAGATTCCAAAAATCAATAAATTCAGAGTTGTAATATTTATGATATTGCTCGGCTTGGCTTAAATCAAATCTCCAACCATATGGAATTAAAGACATATCGCCGGCATTTGCAAAATAAAACCTCACATCGGTTGAGGGTAGTCCCGGGTTCTCTAATAGCCGAGCAAAATTTTCCTCGTTAAACGCCTGCGGCTCCTCGGAATATCCTGCGGTATAAGAGCAAGCGGCAAGGCACACCGTAATAAATAAAACTTGCGCAGACCGCATTAATTTTTTACGCATTTTTATCCCCCTCCGAAAAAGACGCCGTGGTATTTCCTGTAAAAATTAATGTGGCGGCTATTCCGAAACCGCATTGGCGATACGGCCATTTACAATCCGCCCGGATGCAAATGTGAAATGATGTGTCATTTCAAACGGAAATGCATCTCCGCCATAGATGGGATGCACGCGATGCCATGACCCATGAGTTACCGTTGTCTCAATTATGATGATTTTGCCGCCCTGTTCAATCAATGCATGCGATGCGGTGTTCCAATCCGGGCGGGGATCTGTGCCGGGCCCTGCTACGCCTCCCAGCATGTATAACTTGCCATTATGCTCGACAAATGGTGGAAATTGATTAAAAAGCATATCGTCAATCCATTCTTGGGTGTAAAACTGCGATAGATATTCGCGGATGTCATTAATGTTTTCAAAACCCGAGGAAGGGAGCAATCCCATATACGAACCCAAGTGTTGCGGGTGATCACCTCGCATCCTAGCAGGAATGTCGTGGTGCTCGACAGAAAATCTCCCATTGAGACTTTGAAACTCTTCCCAAAACATCCCCGCCGCGACGATGATTTCTCCTAGCTCTTCGATAGTCCGTTCGCGGTGTTCTTCAGAGTATCTTGTAAAGGTATCGCTTGTCCCATCACCCAACTCCTCGTAATAGGCATAAGAGCAGGCAGCAAAAATAAAACATGCCACAACAAGCAATATTTGCACAAACCGCATTAGTTTTGTATACATTCTATATCCCCCGCCTCTAAAAGAAAGCCTTTCAAACAGCAAATTAATATATAATATATAAAAAAATATATGATATAGTATATTATAAAACATATTATATCATATATTTTCTCTTATTTCGCTGCAGGCTACTCTTGGATATCCCCGTCATTTTGTTGACTTGCGTATAACTATGGGTTTTCAGCAGCTCAATTGCATGCTCTATTTGCTCGGTTGTAAATTTTTTTGGGCGTCCTTCCCGGTAGCCGGGGCGGGCGCGGGCAATAGCCTTGCCCTCTTGGGTTCGTTGCACAATCATATCTCGCTCAAACTCAGCAAAGGCCAAAAAGACGGCTCGGTTGGCTTTGCCCATGGGCGAGTTGTCCATCACCCCCATGTTAAGAATGTGAACCGTTATACCGCGCTCTATCAAGCTATTAATTAATGTTAATCCCATAATGGCACTTCTTGCAATGCGGTCTAATTTTGCTACCAGCAAAGTATCGCCGGAGACAAGCAGATTTAGCAGGCTGTCGAGCTGCGGGCGGCTATCCGCCCTGCCCGAATATATCTCCTTAATAACAATTTCTGCCCCCGCTGCCAGCAATATGGTCTCCTGATGCTCCAAACTGTTTCCATCTTTGGCTTGGACTACTGTGCTGACTCTTGCATACCCATATGTCATAATATCACCTTTTTTGGTTATAAGTATTGAATACTGCTGACAGCTATATTATGTATTATCACAAAACCTTAGTCAAAACTCTTGGGTTTAGAGCCTGTTTACCATTTCCAGTTCGTACCATCGGTGAGCAGGTCGAGAAAAGCAAAAAGAGAAGAAAAAGTGAGATAGCGTTCTAAGGCCCCTGGAGGCCATTTACAGCGACGAAATAAAATTTGCATAGAAATATACCCGAAGATAGGTTTGATGCGTTAGAGGGGCAAATAAGGGCATTACAGAGGGTAATATGATGGGGTGGTTCTGACGGCAGAGTAAATAAATGGCATCCACGTATATAAATTATTTTAAGAGTTACGAGCTGAAGGCCTATTTTTTAGACCTATGGCCTTTCTACGATTATTCCATGCATTTATGCGCTCGTCCATGTCATCTTTTGTCCGTATTATAAATTCAATTTGGCCATATTTGCGCCCAACCTTAATGATTTCGTATGTAATGGCTATGTCTGTTAAATCATTTATTTCTCGGAGGGAGATATCGAGCGCATGCCGCTTAAAATCAGTAAAAAGCTTGTAATTGTCAGCGAATAGCATTTTTTTCAGTTCGTCAACATCAAATTTGCACCATCTCCTAAACTCGTAGCTTTTTAAGATTTCATATAGGCGGATGCTGTATTGGCTGCGCATAGCTACAGTGTAAATCAATTCATATTGAGTGAAACGCTCCTGCAGTTGTAAGAGGTATGGTTTCATGTCTTCGTCAAGCCGCATTCTTATTATGCCCGACCTTTTATTGATTGTTGCTTTTTGTATCCAACGCACAAGTATTTCTTCGCCTTTTTCGAGCATTAACCACATGCTCTTATCGGCTAACGCTCTTATCGTATCTTTTATGTTTTTGTAATTTTTTCCATTATTGTAATCCATGCCACATATTTTACAAAACTCAATAATATTAAAATTTTGTTGGACAAAATCTTCGTCATCGGGCTTTATTCTGCTTATCAAATACAGGATTATTTTTTGCTCTTGTGAAGAAAGCTGAAAACGTGATTTTTGGATGAGGTCGTTGGACTTGACAACTTTATAGCTACGTAGCTCGTCTAGTTCTTCCTGTGACATTTTTAGATTGTTTCTTAACCACATTTTTTCATCCCCTTCTGTCAATCGTTTCACATGGTAACATTTTACATTGTTTTTGTGAGATTGTCAAGCCTACCTCATAACATTGCTCTGGTTTCGTGTTGCTCGCCGCAAAATTTTGCTACGCTATTTATGTTTATTTATTAATATTTAATATTTAATATATTTAGGGCCATGCTCAAACCCAGTATCCGTGCGGGGTTGCGCGCTCGAACTATGAGGTTTGGTACGGTTATCTATGAGGTTTGGTACGGTTTTATACGATTAACTATGAGGTTTGGTACGGTTATCTATGAGGTTTGGTACGGTTAACTATGAGGTTTGGTACGGTTAACTATGAGGTTTGGTACGGTATGTTGATAACTATGTTGATAACTCTTGAAACCCAGTCTCTGTATGTGTTTGCGGGTCTAAAGTGTGTATTTTACCATGGTAAAATACACGGCGCGCGGCATGTTTTTTGCCAATAAAATAAGGTTGTTTTTTATGTGATTACCACTGCAAAAAAAGTGTCATTTCGAGCGAGGTTCGAAAAAATTCTTTATGATACTTGTTGACAACTTAGAAATCCCAGGAGATTTTATTGTCGTTGAAGCATTAGTTGACGTCCGTCCCTGTGCGGACAAAGCACAACCCCTTCAATCCTAGGATTGAAGGGGTTGTGCTTTGTTTTTCCAAACCTTATTTTTAATAAACCACGTACAGGTACACAGCTCCTGCATACCTATTCCAGCCAATCGGCACACCCAGCGCATCTCTCAACACATGCAGCGGCACAAACATTCTGCCATCCAGAACCTCTATACCGGCATCCCCTGCTACAAACCTAATATCGCGGCCATTAAGACCGATGGTTGCAGTGGCCGTTTCGCCGCACCAGCTAATTTCTGCTTCGAGCGCATACGCCAAAAATCTTATAGGCAGCATGATGGTTGAGTTTCCTTCTGTCAGCCATGGGGCGGCATCGCCGCTGATGCTATGCAGATTTCTGTAAGTTACCGCGCCATTATTCACTTGCCGCACCAGCCCATGGGTATCGTTTTCGCCCAACTGAGCCTGAATCATTCTGATTTCAAACTCGTCAAACCCAACCGGATTAAACTGCTCATAGGTGGTGATATACAGATATGCCGTTCTGGAATGGGGGTTCCAGCGCACGGGATGCCCTAGCGCACGCCCTAGCGCACGCAGCGGCACAAACATCCGCTCATCTATTATCTGAGCCTCTCCCAGGCCGCCATACACTGTTAGCATAGGCATAGGCCGCCCATCAACATACATCGTGGAAGAGCCTTGGGTGAAACTGATGTTGCGCCCTTGCGGGTCCAGGGTGGCAGTAGCCGTTTCGCCGCACCAATGCACATCCATGCGCAGAGCCTGGCCTACAAACCTGATAGAGGCCATTGTAGAGCCGGTATCCGTCAACCATGTCGGCACATCTTGCCGCACCTCCATCACAGATGCATAGTGCATGCTGCCATTATCTGCGTATCTGCGCACCACCCGATGGATGCTGTGGCTGCCGATAGGCATTATCAGCAGGGCCGCGCCGTTTTCACCGTAATATTGCATGTCTTGGGCGTTGGCATTGGTGTAATCTGTGCCCTGGTTGGATGAACCCGGAGGCCGGGCAGGCGGCACAACATTGGATCCATGCCCGTAATCCCCATTTTCATCCCAATCTCCGTCATCCGGCGGGGGTGGCGGGGGTGGAGGTGGAGGCGGGGGTGCTAGCACATTTAGCACCAGATTAACCATTCGCTGGGACTCAAAGCCCTCTTGGTGATATCTATGGGTTATAATCAACGTATCCATGCGCCCGCTGCCAATTATGCGGCTGGCAGGCACTGTGGCCGTTATGATAATAGTGAAATATTCGCCGGGCAATATAGTGTCGTATAAGAATGTGTCGTCATCCGGAGGAGGTAATGCCAAGGAGCAATCGCAGTTGGCGCATAGGCATTCCACAACACAATCACAGCCATTATTGCATTGGCATTCAACCAACGGCCTTGGCGCACGCTCAAAGCGGATTTCAAACTCCGGCAAACCGGCGGGCACAACCCAACCCGCAAAATCATCACAGCCACAGCCCGGGCAGATGCAAGCCGCAGGAACACAGTCGTTAGCACAATTGTCGGCGCATTGGCATGGTATAGGGGCAGGCGGCAGCTCGCTCAGGAACGTAAAGTCTAAATCACCAAAATACAGCGGCCCATTGCCTGTGTTGCGCAAAATAACGCGCAGGGCATGGTTTTCGGGGTTAGAATTCACCTGGAAGGTGGTTGACAGCGTTTCGACAAGCTCGATGGTCATTCCCGGTCTGGATATGGCGAAAGGCGGCGTTTCTACCCGCCCAAGCACCTCTACATAGTAGTATGCATTATGCAGGTCAAAACGGATAATGGAATGCCTTGGGCCTACGCGGTTAATGCCTCCGTGGTCGCGATCCGGGTCGTTCGGGTCTCCGCTCATGCGGATGGTGATATCTATCCTCGACCCTTGGGGCAGGTAGCCGCGGGTGGGGTGGAATGGCCAATCATCATACCAGGCATCGCGCTCTGCAGGGGTGGCAGCCCATGGAAACTCGCGGTATTCGGGTACTCCAGTATCATAGCAATAGCCGGAAAACCTAATCATATGGATTTCGATGCAGCTGCAATGATCGGCGGGATTATCGTTGATATCCCAGCTGTACGCGTCTACAGGGACAATGCGCATGTTGTTTATACCCTCGATTGCGTTCATCGTGCCGTATCCTTGGTTGATTACGGCAAAACTTAACAGATGCTGAGGGGCCAGCGGATCCTCTCGCCAGTAGAATCTGTCAAACTCCAAGCGTCTGGGGGTTAAAAGCAGGTTATGAGGTCTAACCATCAGACGTATGCGAACAACAGGCGGATTTGAGGCGGTATGCACATTGCTGTATATATGGTGCAGCGAGAAATCATCGTAATGCCATGTGTCAAAATATGCCAAGTATGCGGCATGATCGCCGCCAAAATCATCCACTGTCGGCATAACGGCATCGCGGGTTGGCCGCACAAAGAAATACCATTGCCCGCCGGGGGCGATAAAGGCATCATCCCAGCCAAGCAAATACTCAAACAGGTCTCCATCGCCGAAGGATGGCCGCAAATCGCGGGTGTCGAGAGGCCGTCTCGGCGAATTATTGGTTATGGTGACGCGCAGACGGTTGTTAAAAGTGGTGTCCTCTCCCCAGTATAGCTCAAAATCCACCAGATCGCCGTTTAAGGGCCGTTCGCTAAAAGTAATGGTAAAGTCCACCGAACGTATCAAAAGTCCAATAGCGAGCCCGCTAGAGGCCTTGTTGAGAGGATTAGATAGCGTGGGGTAATTCCACTCAATATCAAGGCGGCCATTGGTGTGATCTCCAAATCCGACAAAATTGACATCATCCGGGTCGGCCACAACTGCCTTGCGGACATACAAAGGCACGCGCTGCCCGGCTTCCAACACTCCTGTTGCGGGCAGTCCATCAAACACAAACCGGCCGGCAGGGGTGGATACCTGGGTCAAATCTTCAAAGCGGATTGGGCCGTCGCCCAGATTGGCCAGATACACCCGCTGTCTGCGTCCTGCATCCGACGGGTTTTCCCCGGCATACAAATCCAGGTCGGTCGATGCCAGCGGCGTGGTGGCCGTGCTGTTGGCCGCTATTATAAAGTCGGGCGGCTCGACCTCCATATCCAGGGCGATAGCTCTGGGGTTGCCCCGCAGATTGGTCAAATGCAGTATGTCGTCATAAATGCCTACTTGGCGGGTGATGGCATCGGTTGGCCGCACATAGAAAGTAACATATGCGTCAACGGCCAAAGTGCCTGTCGGCCAGTTGTGTACCTCAAACGCGCTGTTGGCGGCCAGGCTGCGGTCTACCCGCATATCCCCGGCAAAGTTAATCGGCATTCTGGTGGATAGGTTGGTTATAGTGACAGCCTGGTGCAGCAATGTGTTGGCGCGTCCCCAGTTAAAGCCGAAATCCAGTTGGGTGACGGATACGCTGAAATCTACCGGGCGTATGGTAAGCGTCAAATCCACTGTTCCGGTTACAGTGCCAAGGGCGGCGGCGGACTCTATAGTCAATTCCACATTGCGCACATCATCGGCCGAATATTGGAGCAGAGTCGGCGAATGATTCAGCCATATGGCCAGATACACATGCCCGCCCGCCGGGATATTGCCCGTTGCGGCCGCAAGGGGCGCGCCGCCGGATGTAAACCACGCATTTGCAAACCATGCGGCGGCCTCATCCCCGGCATAGCCGATAGTCAGCTGGTTTAGAGGGATGTTGCCCGCTGTGGTATTGTTGATGCGCACATACTGCCTATGGTGGCTGTTGGTATTGCCAACGGTTGGGGTTGACCCCGCCAAAGGCTCGTATACATAGCTGTTAAAGGCGATTGTTCCGGTTGCTATCCCGAAAGATGCCTGGTTGACAGTTATCCGTATCTCCCTGGTTTGATTGCTCGGATACACAGACCTATCATAGCCCACCGTCAATATGTCTAAAGCATCGGTTCTAACATGGCTATGAGCATATGCCGTCGGCTCGATGGTAAACTGCACAGTATTAGTGCCGCCGCGGGGTATCACAATAGTGCCTGTCGGCGGATTGACTATGCGGAACAATCCATTGCTAAACCCAATATCAAAGCCGCTGAGCAAAACATCCTCGCGGGTAGAGTGGTTTCTAACGGTGATAACGCGCTGCTGGGCGGCCAAGGGCGCACCCCAATCCATGGTGACATCCCATGGGGTTGGCAGAGTGCCGATGGATATATTCACCGGGCTCACAGTTAATTCTAAGGGGATGCTGTCAGAGGCAGTTCCCAAGGGTGCGGTTGGCGTGGTTCTGGTGGATATGGTTAAATCTGCTGTGTGCAGACCGCCCGCAAAATCGGTGTGGTGAGCCAATGTTGCTGTTTGGTTGACAAATACAGCCAGCTGCACCGTGGCATTCGGCGCGATTTCGTGGGTATTCGCATTAGTAACCAGCCATTCGTAGTCAAACCAGCTGCCGGAAATATTCACATCCAGATATCTCAATGGGATAGTGCCGTGGCTGTCATTGCGCAGGGTGATAATCCGCCTGTGCTGTGTGATGTTTGACGGGGTTTCGCCAACATATTTTTCAAACGATGCGCCGGTTTCTACGATGCTGAATTGCGCGCCGGTCACGTTTAGTTCAATATCTTCAGCATATGGCGTGGCCGGGGCATAGCGGTTATAGGTAATCTGCAAAGTGTCGTCGCGCTGGCCTAGAATGCGGGATGCATCAACCGTTGGCCGCAGATAGACATACAGATGCCCATTGGCCGCAATATTGCTCAAATCCGAAGTCCTCACAAATTCACCTTCGGCAAAGCTGATATTCAGATTGGCGTGCTGAATAGCCTCCCTTGTGGAGAGGTTTTCAATGCGGATGCGCCGCCTGTGCTCGATGCGGGTAGGGTCTTCTCCCCAGCGCATTTCTACATCCCATGGATTGGGCGGATTGGGCAAATCCACCGCAAAGGCAACCGGGCGCACTTGCAGACTGATCGGCACCGTTTCCACAACCACATCCCCCGCCCCGGTTAAAATATTGCGGGCGGTGATGGTCAAATTATGACTATAAGTATTGACTTCGGTCAAAAGGGCGGTTCTCGTTACGGCTATGGCTATATAGGCGTGGCCGGGAACAGAGCCGGCAGCGGCCGGAATGCTTGTTACTGCCGCGCCGCCGGGGGCTGCAACCCAGCTAAGGGTGTACCAATCGCCGGGAACACTGATATTCAAATGTTCCGTAGGGATAGCCCCCGCGCTTGGATTGCTAACGCGCACATATTGGCGGTGGGCAGAGATATTGCTTGGGGTTTCGCCTACATAGATGTTCAGGGATACCGGGCTGTTATTCGCAGTGATATTCGGGGCTTGTATAATCAGCTCCAAATGCAGGACAACCGTGTAAAACTCTCTGCGAGCCAAAATGTAATCCAGCACGGCATCCAAATCGCCATCGGCGCGGGCAAGGGCGTGGGTTAGGTCGGCGGTAGAGTTATCCGTAAATATCCGCCTTATCAGGTCGGCATCCATTTGATGCTCAATAGTCAGCGTGCTGTGATATGTGCCGGGGGGCAGAGTGCGCGCCGCATCTGTTGGACGGATACTCAATGCCATATTTCCACCAGCAGTTCCATTAGGGGTCATCTCTCCCGCCGGAGCATCTACAAACTCAAATACAGCAAAGTTAAGCCCTGCTGGGTGCGAGAAAGTAGAATGCAGATTGGCGGCAGAAATATTGCGGCGGGTGGATTGGTTGGTCAGGGTGATATTTCTGCGGTGGGCTGTAAGTGTATTGTCTGCATTCCAATTCATGGTCACGCTGATGGCATCGGCAATAGTTGCGGCCGCGGGTGATGCGGTAAACGTCACAGGCCGGATTTGTATATCAAAATCAATGCGCTCGGGCGTCGCAAATATACCACCCATAACGGCAGTATCCGCGGCAGATATTTCTATCCAGGCCGGGCGCACGGCATTGGGCGGGGTTGAGGCCGCAGGGGTGGTAAACTGCCCCAGATCAAAGCAATTTACCATGGTTGGGGTTTGCGTAACAAATACATCCAAGAACACATGGCCGCCGGGCACTAGGTTGGGCAGGCTGCCATCCGCATTCTGCACCCATGCATAGTCAAACCATGCGCATGTGCAATGGCTCACGGTCAAATGGGTGGATGGGATGATAGTGCCGTCTCCATCGTTAAAAATGGTTATTCTTTCCCTGCGCAAATCATTAGCCAGCACAGCATCGGCCAGGCCGGCGGGGTTTTCGCCGACATATATGGAGAATGTTTGCAAGGTATGCTCGATGCGCAGATTTGCCGGGCTTATCACCAATTGCAGATGCAAAGTTTGCTCGTGGCTGGTTTCTCCGTCAATTCTGTAGGTTATAACCAAAGTGCCTGTATATGTGCCATGGGGCAGGTGGATAGTGCTTGGATGCGGCTGGATTGTGAATGGCAAATTTCCGCCGTTTTGTGCGGTGCTGCCCGTTGTCGGCCATGTCACAATCTCAAACAGAGGATGGTTGACGGCGGCATGGGAATGGTCAAATACATACTGCAATGTAGCATGCTGTATCGGCATACGAGCGGATTGGTTGGTTAGCGTAAAATTAGCGGCGGCGGCGGTGTGAGCCTGCCCCCAGCCCAGCGCGAAATTAAGCGGGGTTGCGGCGGTGGTCGTAATACTACCGCTTGCGTTTGATATTTGGAAACGCACCGGGACTACATCAAGCTCGATATAAATCTCGTCATAACCAAACCACGTGCCTTCCGTGCCGCGGGCGCTGTCAGCCCATAGACTAACCCTCGCAACGGCATCATGCTCTCCCGCATTGGCAGGCAGCAAGCGGGTATCTACGAATATAGCCAACTGCGCCGAACCATTGGGGGCAATGCTGGCAAAGCCGGTAGGCCATGCATAACCAAACCATCCCCCAACAGCCGCCGGGGTGATATCCACCGTCAACTGATCGGCAAGGATTGTGCCGGCAGAGTTGTTTACGATGGTGATATATTGGCGGTGTATGGTGGTGTTGCCCGGGGTTTCCCCTGTGTAGATATGAAATTCCAACGGGCCGTTTTGGGTAATGCTAATGCTCGGCGCGCTCACGGTCAGTGTTAGCCTCAAATCGCGCTCATCACTCAAGAATGTGCCGACGCGGTATTCAATCTCCAAATCGCGGTAGCGCGTGCCTGTTTGTTGGCGGCTGGTGTTATCCGCCGGGCGGATGGTTATTGAGATAGACCCCTCCGCAGGGATAGAGGTTGCGCCGCCCAAATCTATGACAAATAACCCATCGCTTGTAAGCCCGGTTAGGGCTGCCAACGATATGGGCTCTCTGGTGGATAGATTATGGATGGCGATGGTGCGCAGAGCCTCGGCGGGCGCTTGCCCCCAATCCAGTGCAAAAGTTAGGTTTGAGCCTATAACCACGTTATTTTCGCGCAGCTCAAACAACACCGGGTCTACTTGAACCGAAAGATTGCGGGATTGTGATACATCAAAACGATGCCAAATCTCCAATGCGTCGGTTCTGATTCCGGCTCCGGTGCGGGCGATGCTCAATGCATCTGCCGTTGGCTGAACATAGAATTGGGCGGGACTGGCCGCAGCTGTGGCTGCGGGTATTATACTCAATGCGCGGGTAGCAGCATCCCTTGTAAAGCCATCCGGACGAACAACATCGATGCCGGGGGCAAGGTCGCCTGTTGGGCGGCCTGTAATCTCAAAATAGTTGCTGGTGGCGGTTTGCGCCGCTCCCCCAAAGGTTAGCCGCATCAAATTTTCGCCGTCAAAGGACAGCGGCACGCGGCTTGTGTTGCTGATAGTCACTTGCTGGCGGTGGGCAATGCGGTTTTCGCCGACATAGTATACAAAATTGTTCAGGGATGCCGGAGTCACGTCGAAAGTGGGGGCAACAACCCGCAGAACTATCGGCGTTATTTGGGCAGAGGCCACCCCAACGGTGTTGGTGACTGTCAATGTATCGGGAGCGGCAGTCAGCGGAGCCAGATGGGCGGCGGCGGGGCGTATGGCAAAATCGGCAAATTGACCCGGAGGGATAATCAAGTCATTATCCCAGCTGGCATCTACTACCACAAACATATTATTGGCAAACGAGGCCGCAAGATTGGCCTTGGGCAAAGGAATGGTTGAATTATTGGTAATCCGCACAATGCGCGTGTTGCCTATATGCCCGGCGGGCTGTTCGCCGATAAACATCACAAAATCGGCGGCATCTGCCGGATCAACCCATGCTATCGAAAACCCTCTAGGATTAACGGTTAGGCTGGTAGGCGCGAAATAATTGGGCATAAGGCCGTTGGCAGTGCGCAAAGAGCCGTCAAGATTGCGCAAATCCGGCCTGTCGCCTATGGCGATATTGCCATAACGCATTTCTAATCTGCCGGTGATTGTGCCTGTTGTCGGCTGTGCGGCCACTGCCGCTGCGGGTTGAATCGTCAGCACAATATCTTGGCCGGGGGCTAATATACCCGAGGTCATGCTGGCCGCGACCACCTCAAAGTATCCGGGGGGCAGCAATGCCGCCGCCAAATCCATATATGTCCCTACCACCATATCCCCCGTGCCTGTATTGCGCACGGTGACATAGCGGCGGAAATCGGCGGGGTTTTGCCCTGCGTACATTGTGATATTGATGCCGGTAAAGGTGTTAGGGGTAGGAGTAGCCGCGTCAGTTATGCTTATTATCTCCGCCACAAAAGTAGTCGGCGGCCCAACCACTTGGAATATCAAGGGGACAGAGATATCCACGCCGCCATCGGCCTGTATTCTCAAAATATCAGTATATATCCCCTCGCGCAGGCCGCCTATGGGCTGCACAGTCAATTCCACATATTCGCGGTAGTCATTGTCCAGCTCTGCGAACAAAGTGCTGAGAGGGAAATTGTGGGATAGCCCGGGGGCAGCTATTGTAAAAGGCGATGCGCCGCCCAGCACCAGCGATGCCGTGACATTGGTCATGGCGCGGGGGCTGTCGTTATATATGCGGACAATTTGGGGTACATCTGCAAAATTGCGGGGGGTTGGGCTGCTCTGGTCAAATCCTACCCATATCGTGGGGGTGGTTAGGCCAAGGGGCGAGCCGTTATCCACGTCAATTACGCCAAAGTCAACGCTTGTTGGCACAACCCGCGGCTCTATCGGCGGATGCACCACTTGCACAGCCAACTGCGCCGTCAGCACAAGCAGTCCCAGGCCGGGGGTTGTGGTTTGGCCGCGGATAACCAGAGTATCGGTATATGTCCCGCGCAAAAGACCCTCGCGGGGCTGAACAGTTACATAGATATAGTTGGCAACCGGAGGAACGGCATTCGGCCCATATCTGTTAGCCATGGTTGTGCCGGATATATACACAACCTCAAAAGCCGAGTTGTCCCCGAGATGCATGGCGGCAGTCAAATCAATCAGACCAATAGTCTCTCTGTTCTCAATCCTAAATGTAAACGGAGCTACTTCCTGAGCAACCACATTCACCACCGGCAAGGGCGCAGTATCATCAATCTCAAAGCCCTCTTCCAGTAGGCCGAAATCATGGGATGCGGGATCGATGGTCACATTAAAGGCATTAACCGAGAAAGTCAACTCTACCTCTCGTAATATATGGCCAAACTCGTCAGTCACAACAAGCACATCGCGGTAATGGCCAAAATCAAGCATAGTAACCGGGCGCACCAGCAGTTGAGATGTGCCGAGCAGCGGGGTTGTGGTAAAATCTACGCCGATTGCATCAGGATTAGGATGGTTGATGATTGTAAAATATCCCGTGCTGTATCGGAAAGAGGCCTGCAAGCCGCTCAATGGCCCTGTGCCTGTGTTTGTGATGATAAACTCTACAGGATAGGCCACGGCTGTAGTATAGCCCAGGCGTGCCTCTGCCCAGTCGTATCTGTTATAACCGTCTGCCGTGAGCAAGGTAGCGTCAAATATGGGGGCTACCACATTAAACTCAATCCCCACAGGCAGGTTAAAGGTTGAGCCGGTGGCCGAGCTGGATATCAGCACGGTTGCGGTGTGCAGCCCAAGCCCAAGCCCGATGACAGGCCGCACATAAAACTCAAGATAACCATTAGGCTCAAGCACGGTCGGCAGAGCGTTGGGAAGCTCAAACTCAAAACGATTGTTGGACAGGGTGATAACAACGTCTTGCAGATAATTCCCGGTCAGGTTGCGGATGCGAACCCTATCAAAGCCCGGGGGCGAGGTGTAGCCCACAATTCTATCATCAAAGCTCGGCACATCTACAATCTCGGCCAAAAATTCGCCGACGGTAAAGGTGACAGGGATATCCAATGCGAAATCGTGATGGCCGCGCAGCTGCAGCACATCCTCATAGAACCCCTCTGTCAGTCCGGCAACAGGCTGCACCACCAAATTAATTGTTCCATTGGCGGCCAAGGCAGTCGGCACATTGCTCACCAATACAAAGCGGCTGGCCGCTCCGCCTGCAAAATTGGCGGTTATGCCCGAGATGATATAATACCCGCTGCTTCTGGTGACGGTGGTGGTTCTATCGGGTAGAGGCAGGTTTGCGGGGATGTATCCCTCTAATGCCGCAAAATCTATGCGTGGCGCGGCGGCTACCGGAGGTACTACCGTGAACAGCAATGGGATAAGGATATTTGGCCGCGCAAGGCCATCCCCCTCTATCACCATGTTTGGGCCGCCGATATGCAGCGCGCCCTCATAATGGCCGACGTTTTGACCCAGTATAGGCTGTACTACGATGGTTGCCGTTTGGCCGGGCAAAATATCCCCTGTGCTGTATGATACCAGCTCAAAAGGCCCGGTGATAGAAAACGTAGTGCGGTCTGCCGGGGGAGCGCCCGCATCAGCATTAAACAAAGCGGGGATAGGGTTGGTACTGCGGTTTGTGATGCGGAAAGTTTGCGGCGGCACAGCCTCGCGGGAGTATCCCGCCGTGATAGCAACGCCCCAGTTTCTAATGGCCGGCTCAACCTCTGCCACCAACGGATTAACCTCAAATGCCAAGGCTGCGGATTCCTCAAAGCCATGGTTGCCCTCTATTACAAAGTTTGCGGCATATTCAGCAGGGGGCAGTCCTGTGCGCGGGCGCAAAGACCATTGCCCCGTAGCCCCCGGAGCAAGCTCGGTCGGGCCATGGGTTACTATTTCAAAATTCATGGTGGTAACAAAGCCCTCGAGCCCGGTTAGCCAGCCCGGCCCTTGGTTTGTCAAAGTAAAATATTGCACCGGGCGCACAGCATAGTTAGCATCGGTTGCACCCCAGTCGCCCAAGCCTGTCAGCACTCCAACAGAATTGACGACGGTATATGTGGTTTGGGTCGCGCCCAAAAGCTGCCGCGCCCCGCTAACAGTGGCAAAAAAGCGCAGACTGTCGGCATATGTGCCGGGAGCCGGGTTGCGGGCATCCAAACCAACGCCCGCTTGCTGCACAGGGCGCACATATATGGTGTATGTGTGGATATCACTCGGCCCAAAATCTGCCAGATGGGCAAATGGGCGCAAGGTTGGGAAAGTTGTATTCTGTATCTCAAAATATGCCGTGTTAAACTCGGCATACCAATTGTCCAGCACCACCGTGCCGGCATTGGTGATTGTGACTGCGCGCCATTCCATCGGGTCAAATCTATAGCCCACATTAGGCCATGTGTGCTCGGGCGGGGTGATAATAACCGCAACCCCCGGCACGCTAACGGTGAACATCAAGTCAGCCCTTAACACAACCTCATGGGGCAGGCCGGTTGTATTGCCTGATGACAAAGTAACAACCAGCTCATCACTATGCAGACCGACAGGCAGGTTAAGATTGGGCTGCACGCGGATAGGCAGGGCAGAGGTAGCACTTTGGTTTACCCGCTGGCCGATAGCCTGGGGTGTATCCAGTATTGCAAAGGGGGATGCAGCGCCCGACGCCAAGGCGACATCAACGATATAAAATCCCCATAGGCTGCTCAAATTGCGTACATAGAAATCGCGGGGAGGAGCTTCAAACCGCACATATCCCGCATCTCTTGCGGGCCAGTCATATCCCGGCGGGGTGATTTCTGCGTTATGCGGCTCAACGGTGAAACGAACCTCTACCAGCGCGGGGAAGAAATTGGTATCGCTATGAGCAAAATTGACCATAAGGTGGGCTGTGTACTGCCCGGGAGCAAGCCCTTGGCGCGGCCATACAGCAAAATGACCCATCTCGCCCCGAGGGATGCGGCGGTCGGCATAGTCGGCGGGGCAGGCGCAGTTATTAAGCCCGCAAGCAAACTGAACCACCTCAAAATAAGGGTTGGTTGCCGCAGTGCCGTTTATAGCGCATACCCACATAAAGTCGCGCATCTCTATTGTGCTGTCGCCGTCTACCAGATTGCGCACCACAACATCTTGACTGGCAATAGGGGCATAGTTTACCCCGGCCGTGCCAAAGTTGATGTTCTGGGTTAAAATATCTGCCGCCGGAGGCAGTATTTCCAGCCATATCTCTATTTCGATTGTTCCGGCGCGCGGGTTTGCCACGTCAATGGCGGTGGCTATCTCCAGAGTGGCCGTATACATGCCCGGCGCCCAGGAGGCGGGATTCCATGAAACCAACCCATATGAAGCAGGGTTGATAGATATTATCATCTCGCCAAAGTTATTGGCGGGTACTATAAGAGGATTTGGCCGCAGGATTGTGCTGCCGGGGTTGGCTATATGCTGGGTGATGGTGAATGGGTTAATATCAGTACCCACCCCGGTTGGCGGCGCGCCCCATCTGCCGTAGTCATTAGGCACTATGCCAAAGCGGTCGCTTGTCAGGCCGGTAAAATCGGTATTGCCTACGTTGGTTAGCCGCAATGTTATAGGGTCGGGCAAATCTGCCGCGCCAAAATATATCTGCCCAAAATTGACAATCGGGGGCGATGGCATCAGCGCAAATGTGTTATGCACAACTGTAAAGTTAAGCGGAATATACGCATCAAAATGGAACGCATTGTATATGCGCAAATACTCAAAGAAGTGGCCCTGCCCCAACCCCTCTTGCATGCGGATGACAAGATACAGTATCGTGGGGTTATCCTCATCAGGAGCGGCGGGGATGTGGGTCATCGGCTGAATGCGGCGGCGTTCCGTAACAACCCCCAAGCCATTAACAAACACATTGGGCAAAGTTGGATGCGGATAAAGCCGCTGGCCATCGGCGCATAGATAGTAGCCGTCTACGTCAAAGTGATAATTGCCCGGCCCAAAATGGTCAAACAACCCTCCGCCTTGAACGATGAAGAAATCACCCTGTATTTCGCCATTCACAAACGAATCCAGCGGTATCAGGCCTGTTACATTGCCGTCGCCATCCCGGTAGGGCAGGATGTTGCCGTCGCCATCTCTTGGGATGCGCATAAATTGCAGTTGCGCATGGAAAATATCAAATGGATTTGGGTTAATCAACCGCACTATTCTTGTATCGGCGGCCAGGTTGATATCAAAACCATGCTCGCGGGGGTCAAACTCCTCCACGATAACCGCAAAATCATATGCATACACATAGATGCTAACAGGCAGAGCAATCTCAAATCCGCCCGCATTGCGGATATACAGCACATCGGTATGGCGTCCCGGCGGCAGATTGTCGCGGGGGATGATGCGGATGTATGCATTTCCGCCTTCGCGCTCGATGCGGGTTGTGATATGCTCTTGGTCAATAGAATTGTTCACGGAAAACAGCCCGCCCTCTTGCACCAAAAACGGCACAAGGGCAGCATCATCTCTTTGGGATTGCCATTCAAAGCCGCTGCCATACAGCCCTGTTACAGGAAACTCGCCATAGTTTACTATCTCGAACAGTTTAACATGGCCGCGCTGAACAGGGTCGCTAATCAGGCGGTCGCTATTAAGAGGCGCGCCGGGATGCAGCCAGCCAAAATCCCATGGGCGGGCATCAGGGGGCAGAGTACCTATTCCGGGAAGCCCATTGCCTGCTTTATACCATGTCCATGTAGTATCCCAGGGGTCTGGTCTTTGAGGCTCTAACTGCCCAACAAAATCAGAGAAATCATGCCTTCTGCCGTCTCCCATAACGGCGGAATATATCATAATGTCAAAGGGTTGCAAAGTAACGCTGAGAGGGATGCGCACCAGCGGATTTTGGCGGCTGGTTGCCGGGTTCCATATCAGCAGATAGTCTGTAAAAGTCATCCCCGCCAGGGGTACATTTTGCAGCAGTCCCAAATGGGTGCGCGGCTCGATGCGGATATTGGATGCATTATTGGCATTGCTGCTTTCGAGGATGCCGGGGGTGCGGCGGTCTGCCGGCTCATACCCGCTCCACACGCCATACACCCAATCGGTGTGGCTGCGGCCGCGGCGATGCTCGGGGATGAGCTGGTTGTATCGGTCGCCTGCCTCTTCTCCGGTGGCAGTGCCTATGCGCAGCTCGCGGTTGATGATAAATGGGGTTGCGGGCCCTTCTATCCAATAGCCAGGCCCAACATCTTGGGCGACATATTGGGCGACATTGACCAATAGACTGCTGTCAAACTCTGATTCAAAAGCCCATTCCAGCCTATCCAGGCGCAAAGTGGGATGTGTTGGGGCATGGAAATTAGGAGCGCCGATAATATAGGAGCTAAATGGGGTCGGCTCGGCCAGGTTTGTTAAATCAAACTGGCGCGGACCCAGCTCTGCATCATTAACAACGCCGCTGGAAACAAAGCCCAGTTGGCGCGTGCTAAATTCAAACCCGGTAGCCGGTACGTCTTGGGCTACATCATTTTGAGATGCGTCCTGAACTATGGTTTGAACGCCGATTTCATGCGCCAACACCTCAAAACGCAGAAATATCTCAATCTCTACCCCAAACTCGCTGATAACAACAAAAACATCCTCATGAACGCCGACACCCAGGCCGGGGCGCGGGGTTATGCGGTAGTTGTGGCGGCGGGGGGTAACATGCTCGCGCATTTGAGATGGGGGCAGCACTGTATCATCCACTCCGCCATCATCGCCATCGCAGCAGCAATCACCGCATGGGCATGGATCTAATGGGTCGCAGCGGCCGGGCAGCATCTGAATATCGGGGTCTGTGCATATGCCGCCGTCGGCGCATGCGGGGCAATCGCCGCAGGGTACGAGGGTCGGCACATCAAAATTAGCTGCGCAATATTCGCAGCAAACACCATCATCACCGTCGCCGGGGTCGGCAGTAATGGCCACGCGTGTTACAAGAGCTTCCAGGAATGTAGCATTGACATTACTTTCGCCAAATCCAATGCCCCCGCGGTTGCCGCTGTTATTGGCAGATGGATTATGCCCCAAAGCCATTACAGCTTGGGTTAATGTGCCGCCGGTGGTTTGCAGGCCGTGCTGGATAATAAACGGAGAAGGCTCTCCGTTCGCCGATGGGTCTAGCTGCGACAAGAAAGTGGCCGTTACGCCATATACCCGGTCGCGCCCCATGTTTTCTATATCCACTATCATAGCAGACAGAGTTGGGTGAGGAATCGGCCCTCCTGCCCAGGTTGTTATATCCCCGCCGCGCTCCATCATAGACCAGGTTGCGCCGGGCATTGTGCCTTCGGCAAATTGGGGATTGTCGGGGTTTGATGTTGCGCCGTAGCCCACATACACCGGGGCAAAAGACCACATGGGGATTTGCGCAGTTTCCGTTGCCGGGGCAAGATGCTCGCTATGGTTTATCATGCTGCCGGTGAAATTATCCAAATTGCTGATATTGGTGAAATCATAAGTTCTTGTGCCGGAATATCTGCCCCATGCATTGGCGGCATTATTCCAATGGGTGGTATTGTGCAGCTCCAGCGGACGGCGGGGATGCACTGTGAAAGATAGAGGGATTTCAATATCCGGCTGTCCGGCCACACGGATAACAAGTACATCGGTATGAGGAGCCGGCACCCATACAGCGCGGGCGGGGTCGCCGCTCGGAGGGCCTTGCGGCGGGTCATTGGGATGCACAATAGGGCAAAGAATCTCCGGCAAAGATTCCAGTCCAAAGCGGGGTATAACCCGGATATTGCCCTCTTGTCCCGGCGCAAGCTGTCTATCGGTCGCACTAAATGGCACGGCATCATTTGGAGCGATATCATGCCCAAATTCTAAGCCGCGGTATAAAGTAAATGGCGAATTTGCCCCAAGCCCCAAGGAAATATGAACGTCATTACCCAAATTATTAATATCTGCAATAGAATTCAGGGTCGTTAAACCAGCCCCCATGCGCATATCTGCAAAGGGGACAATTTCCGCATTGCCATCCCAACCCAAAATGCCGCCATCGCCGGAGGTGCTGCGGTCAAAATTAAAGTTAAAATTTCTGTTACTGCTGGTGTTGGTCAAATTAACTTGAAAATACCCCGTGCGGTGATGCCCCGCCGTGCCGCCCGGCCCGCTGTCGTGGGCATTGTGCAGGCGGTAGTTTTCATCCCGGGCAGTGAATGTCCATGATAGCGGGCTTGCGGTTAGCAAATTTGCCGGAAGCACGGTAAATTCTACAGGAATCCACAACTCAAAGCCGTAGTCACCAAATAGTATCAAATAGTCTCTATGAGTTTGGGGATTGTTGCCATCGGCCTCCAACCCCACTCGGGGAGCTACCCATATCTGATTTTCAGGGGTATGGCCGCCGCCCGCTATAGGGATATAGTTGCGCAAAGAATGCAGCTGGTCGTGGCGGCGGTAGCGGGTCAGATTGCGGGTGATAACAAAAGGAGCATCGGCATAGGTATTAGTGCCGTCATGCACGCTTGCCCATGTGGTATTTTGGATGGTTATACCCGTTACCCGTCCTGTGCCCACGTTGCGCAAAACAATCTGCCTATGACCGTTTTCCAGGTTTAGGTTAAACCATTGATTAGACTCTGTCCCTGCCTGGCCGGCGCGGGGCGCGGGGCCGCCGCCCAAGAACGGGCCGTAGCCCTCTTGTCTGTCAGGGAAAACCAAAGTGTAATCCGGGGTAGCTACGCTCGTGTTTGGATAATGGATATTAGCTTGCTCATCAACAACCATTTGAAGAGGGCCTATTATGTCGGCGGGAGGGTCGATAGATGTAACGCGGTTTGCGCTGTGGTTTCCGCCATCGGATATCACAAACACATCCATCACAAAAATAGGTTGGCGCACTTCAAACTCTATGGGAATCTCTATGCGGAAATCGCCGCCGCCTGTTATCACAAGATAATCGCGGTGCAAGCCGACAGGCAGGCTGTTGACCGGATGCACGCGGATATTTGCGGTATTGTTATTCGGCGGATTGTTGGCATGGCCGGCCTCATTCCAGCCGGGGAAAGTATTTGCGGGGGATGTGCCGATAGGCATCAGCCGATTGGCTATAGGGATGTTGCCCAAGCCTGTCGTTTCGGATGTGCCGACACGCAGGCCGCGCGATGCCACAACAAATGGGCGCGCTGCGCCATGGCCTGCTCCACGAGGAATCCAAGTAGCACCATCGTCAAATGAAATATATCCCGTGTTGCTGCGCGTAATACCTCCATACCATTCCCAACTCAAACCGGTTATCGGGATAGTACCCATATTGCGCAGATTTATCTGCCGAGGGCCTACGGATATGGCTTGGCTGGTATTATTAATGCGGTAGTTGTCAAGAAAACCGAAATAACCCGCGTCTCTGGATTCGATAATAAAACGGTCATCCGGGTCATCTAAATCGATGATGCGGCCGTTTGCGCTGCGAGGGAGATGATCCCATACCTCAACATCAAAATATGGCCGGATAACTGTGATTGCCAGCGGCACTTCCAGCCTAAAATCATGATTGCCTGTGATAACGAATACATCCTCGTATAGGGTGTATTCATAGCCTTGCAGCGACACCATATCCAATGGCATGACAGAATACCCGTCTACACACATGCAAACAGGGCTGTACAGACATTCATCCCCATAGAAAATATTGGCATAGGCTGCCAGCTCGTATGGGATATAATCAATGCTATCGGCGGCGGCAGAAAAAGCAGCCGAGGAGATATCAAGGGTTAGGCCGCTGATAGGCCCTCTGTCAAATTCCAAATCGGGCTTGGGTACTATGCGCCAGTTGCCATGCCACAAATCATCGCCGAATAAATCATGATATTCATCTATAGGGAATAGCACATAACGATTGTGGGTTGCGGGGGCAGGGGCGGGTACTCCGTGAGCCGGGTCGCCTGTACCCATGCCGCCGGGGCCGATATCTGTGCCGCGCACAAAGCCGCGCCATAGCTCAAAATAATATCCCTCATAGCGGTCGCCGGTGGATTGAAAATGCCATTCTATCCCGGATATGGTGGTTGTGCCCGGATCCAGCAAATTTTCCAAATCGACTTGCCGCGTACCCAGCCAGACAGCCGGGTCAGAGTCGTCAATCTGCACAGCCCCTTCCCCTCTGTATGGGAAGGTGATGCCGATATTTGGGTCGGTGAAAGAATTGTTTGCAGGGCGGGTTAATTGCTCATTGGTCAAATATACCCAGTCATGAGCGCCTGTGCGCACTCTCGCGCTAAAATCTGTCTCCTGCACTACAAATACAAAATCGATAATAATCTCAAACCCGCCAAAACCACGGATAAACAGACGGTCGGTATGAGTACCCGGGGGCAGCCCCTCCACCGGCCGCACCCGCACATTGCCCATCTGGTCGGGCTGAAGGGTGGGGGTTGGAGTGCCGATGGCGGCGGTGGATATGCCGCTGGCAAGATAGCCGCCCTGACGTGATTGCAGCTCAAAATAGCCGCCTTTTTCAAAGAATATTTGGTTGATGCCCATCATTATGCGGTCTGTTCTGTTGTGGATATCTATCTGCACATAGCCCGCTATGCCCCGCAGAGATGGATTGGTGGCATACTCAAGGTGCATATTAACGTGATCACCGAGCAGATATCCCGCGGGGCGCGAATGAAACACCCATTCTTTTACAGCATAGGTGTCAACGCCGCCGCCCACGCCATCGGTGGTTTCTCTGGCGGGAATCCAACCCAACTCAGGGTCGGGGTCTCCATTATTATCATTTTGAACGCCGCCGGCGCGCACATACAAATCATGGCTGGTGATATAGGCCGTGATAAAGATATACTCAGAAACGCCGTCATCACTCTCGATTATCAGCCAGTCATAATGCAAGCCGGGGAAGAGGTTTGGGCGCGGGGATACGCGGACATTGGCATATGGGTTTTCTATGCCCGGCCATTGGCCGGCCGCATTGGGCAGACCTACCGGCGGCACAGAGCTTGTCATCGTCGTTCCGAGAACAAGGGGGCGGTTGAGTTGGAAGGGAGTGTCTGCCCCGCGGGCAAAGCTGATGCTCACACCCGCCAGGGGGATGCCGGTAGTTCCCGGGTCGCCCAGATTGTATATCCGAAACTCGGCAAATTCGCCTGTTCCCCAGTTTTCCCCGGCGGCGCGGCGCGCAAAATCATAGCGCAAAGTTTCCTCGGGATCGGGGATGGGCGGGCCGCCCAGGCCGGGATGGGCGGGGGTTGATGGGCGGCCTGATATCCATGGGGCGATTCTCAGCACCGGGGTCATTGGGTAGTCTGCCTCATCACGGCAGCCCGGCGATGTTATTCTGATGTCAATAACTACGTTGTTAAATCGCATGGGCAAGGTGTAATGCACCGTGCCATCCAAGAATGTTATGCGCAGTTGGAAATGGCCATCGAAACAAGCGGCAGTCAGTGTCCTGTTTAGGACCGGGCCTGTTTCCCCGGCCAACGGCGCGCCGGCAATGCCGGGCAGCGGGCTGCCCGCGTTGGTTGCGCCGGAGTTTACCGTGCCGAAATACCATTGAAAACTAACAATAGGGTTGCCATTGTGCTGCAAGCCCGGCAAAGCGGCATGTATCGCAGGGCTGGGGGCAATCTGAACCTCATCGCCGATAGCGGCGAATCTATTGGGCAGATGGGCATAACGCCCGGCACCAAAGCCCCCGGGGATACCCAGACCGCCGCGCTGCTGCACATATGCCGCACCGCGGGTAGCATCATGACGGATAATGACTATCTGCCCATCGGGGATATTGCCAAAGGTGCTTGCCGGAACGGATTCCACCGTGGCATTCAGCTCCATCAGGCGCAGACCTGTTGCGCCGTTGAAAGCATACACGGGATAGGTGGTCATCGTGTTGGACAAAATCAAAACCGCCATGGCCGTATTGCCCATAAAAGCTCCGCGCCCAAGGGAAACAACCTGGCTCAAATTAATAACATTCTCGATAATGTTGCCGCGGCCGGATGCTACGGTGTGCAATGCCGTGTTATTGGCGAATACATAGTTGGCCGGGGCGGTGATGCCGGGGCGCAGGATGATGCGCTCGATGGTATCACTGCCGGATAGGGCACTGGCGGCAAAACCGCCGGTATGCTCATAAAAATCTAGGGTGGTGACATTATGCCAAAGGGGAGTTGTGTGAACACCCTCTTCCCGCGCGGTAAGGTCTGCACTGCTCCAGGCGGCAGAGTTGAAAAATGCGCCGCTTGGGTTGATATTGCCCCCGCCATAAACTTGGATTGTGTGAACCTCTTCTTCATAGGCAAACAGGCGGTGCAGGGCATCGGTGGCGGTGGGCTGCAAGGTAGAGTTGGTGTTATGAGGCACTCGCAGCACCCCATCAAAGTCGCGGCGCAGGCGGTCAACGGTGATTTCGCAGGGTTGGCCGACAGCCCCGGCCGGCAATTCGTTATCGGGCAGGATGTTTGCGGTTACATTGGCGGGCAGAGTGTAGCTTGCTGTGAAAGTAAACTCTCCGGGGCGGCGCTGCCCGTCGATATCGCGCCAGTTGGTTATGCTCCATGGCTCGCCGGAAAGGACATCCCATTTATCCGGGGTGCGGACGCCTGTTCCCCATTCTGTAGAGAGGGTTAAATCGTGATACTCCAAAAATGTGCCGTCGGCATTATACAAATGGGCGCGGGCAATCAGCTGGGGCAGATCTAAATCTTCCAGCTCGGTAAAGTATGGGTGTTCCTGCTCGGCTGTAGCGGGCGCAAGCTCATGAAACCAGCGCAGAACATACGCTCTTGGGGCGACCTCGATAGTCAAGGTCGGCAGGGCGGTTTCTACGGCGTAATGGGTGGGGTAGTCAAAACCATACTCCTCGCAATACACAAAACGAGCGGTGAAAGTGAATGTGCTTACAGTGTCAACCCGAATACGGCCATTGGTCAGCGTAATCTGCGGGTCGGCACTTTGCGGGGTTTCATCCCACTCGATAAATATCCTGCGCTGAACCGGGTTGGCCTCGTTCAAAATCTCAACATATGCCCATACATACGCCGGGAAAATAATATCGGTAAAGGCCGCGCCATAGTTGAAATACTGGTTTGGGATATCAACGTAATCTACAATGGGGATATGCAGCAGCTCGATATCAATCTCGGGCAGCTCCGGGGTAACGGCTACGCGGGGAGGGGTTGCAAGGGCGTGGATGGTCAAATCCAGCACAGGGATGTATGTGTATATACCGGGCAGTTGGGGGTTAAAGGCGGTGCTTTGGGGTATCCACCCATTGGTATCTGTGTTAGTGCCCACATAAACGCCGACAACACCGGGGCGGTCTTCCACCCCATCGCCCGGCCAATAGCGGCGCACTGTGACGGCAAGGCTGGTTGGCCAATAGGCAGCGGTGATAGGGGAATCGAAAACCAGCTCTTGCTCGGCTTGCGCGGCGGGCAGAGCATCAAAGGCCATAATCCAGATTGGGTCTATCGTAACATAGATATCCGGCGGCTCTGAAACAGGATTATCAGGATGCCATGGCTCATCTTGCACAGCGGGCAGCAGCTCGGGGATAAATCTGTATGTGCCGGGGATATTTTCGTCAAACAGATTGTCGTATGCTACCCAGTCAAAGTGAACGCCGCGCTCCATGTAGAGCGTCTCTGTGTCCAGATACTGCCCTTCGGGGCAATACACCCGCGCATTAAAATACAGGCGGTTTGGCAGGGCAAGGCTTGCATACGGCGTGCCGAAATATTCGGTTATATCGTTAATGGGCAAAAACGGCCCGACGACAAACTCTCTGTACTCTACTACCACGACAATATCGGGCATAGTAGCCGGGAAATCATCGGCAAAATTGGCTACAGGGGTCGGGGATGGGGTGAATGTGAATGTTGCCCCTTGCTCTCTGCCATTAAATGGGTCGGGCTGGCTTGCCCATTGCAAATCGATATTCGCGTTGAATATACCGCCGCCGGGCATGGTGATTAGATGTCTAACCCCATTCAGGCCGCCATACACATGCAGCACAGCAGGAGCAGACGGGGGCAAATTAAGGCCGGCCAAGGTTGTGCCATAGGCTACATAGCGGGTGTCGGAATTCCAATCATAGTTAATTTCGTGGATAGTGTAAACCCGGGGCAGTACCTCGATTTCGATGAGCAGGTTGATTTCGTTGTGGATATCAAGGTTGTCAAGAGTGCCCTCAAACTCGTGAGTGGCGGGGGTGTATGGGTCAAAAGCGCCGGAGGTCAACACCCATGTCACAGGCTCATATCTGGTTTCCTGCACCAGCCCCATATTTTCAAATGCAGCAATTTCTTGGGCAGAAAAGCTAATAGCAGCGGCGAATATTTCTGCACTTCCGCCGATGATTGGCGGGGGCAAAACCCATAGGACAACCTCTATATAATCCGGCAGCAAATCACTATCGCGCACCTCATCATATGTTGTGCCGAACGGCACGGCATGGAAATCAACAAAATTGACATTTTCCAGAGGGATGCGGCTGATTGTGACGATAAAAGCAGTGGGAGGCAGTGCATTAGCATCATCCACATAGTGGCCATGAACCGGATGCATCAAATCCACTATAGGGGTAAAGGGATGCGAGCCTACGCTGCCATCAAGGGTGTTCGGTGTCCAGCCCGTTATTGCAAGGGTGATTGTGGCTTGGCCGGGATACATTTCAGCCAATGCATCGATGGTGGTGGGTTTGGCGGTCGCGGCCGATATGCCCGAGCCGAATGGCAAAGTTTGCCCGGATGGGTCGAGGGGCTCAAAAGATATTATGCGGATTGGGTTCACTGTTATGGTTTTAGTGCTTACTAACCCGGAATCTGTTATAGTGGATATAGAACTGCTGAACACTATCTCAAAAACATAGTCTCCGGGGGTGTATGGGTCGTATCCGTCATAATCCCAGTCAAAATCTGTGCCGGGTATCAAAATCAAATCTTCATACCGCACATGGACGTTATTTTCATCTCTGACGGATATTACCCCGGCCATCGGGCCGATAATGCTGCTCGCAGGCGTGCCGAAAAGCACCGTATCGTCACCAAAAGGCTCGCCGGACATTTCAAGACTAACGAGAACGCGGGTTGGCGGGTTTATGGTGATTGTATGGCTAAATCCGGTAAAATCAATTATTGGCAAAATCTCGTGGGGGCCATAATTGATTTGGCCATTGGCGGGATATGTTCCGGGATTCCAATCCGGGCTGATGGTTCTTGTGCGGGTTAGGGCTTCCGCAGGGGTTTCGGGATGATGGTTTATCAAGGTTTCAGTGATAATCAGGTCGGGCAGCATATCTAAAACATCTGCCCATGGCGTTCCATACGGCACAGAGGTGGGAACTACGCCCGGCGCAAACTCAACGCCGGTGATGATATATTCCGGCTCGCCCAAGGTGATGATGATTTCAGGTATAAGAGATGCGGGCATATAAATCACACCATGCAGAGGGCTGTATAGCTCAAAAGTTGGGGTGAAGGTATGAGGGCCGGGAACTATTGGGGAAAAAGTGGAGCTGCTCCATGTTACTGCAAGAGTATACGACAACTCATCCCCGGGCTGCATGGCGGGTGCAATCAAAGAGGGATCCGGCTGGGGTATTCTCAAAGTAACACCGAGAGAACCGGGTAAATTAAGGGCTGTAACCGGCGTTCCGAAAGGTACACCAAAATTACTGGGGTTTGGAGGAACCAACCCGGCAACATAGAACGCAGGGTCGCCCACCGTTACCGCAACTGTGAATGTGGGCGCGGGGTCGGGAAGGGATATGGTAAAATAATCATCGGCAAGGGCAAAATAAACAGTGATTGACGGGGGCAAAACTGCCAAAAAGGTGTAGGTTCCTGGACTGTTGCCGTCAAAAGTTCCGGACACGAGCTGCCATGTTATGGGGATGCTGCCGCCAAATGACCCGCCCGCATTTGGGATTATGGTTGCGGAAAGATTGGCGGGCAGAATATTTTGCGCGGCCAAATCGGATAATGTCATGCCGAAAGGCACTGTAAAGCCCGTGCCGATGGGGTTAATATCCAGTTGGAAAGTGGGGTCATCCAGCATTACCCCCAAAGTCGGCAAAATGGCCGACAGGTCGATAATATTATTTTCCGCCAGCACGGGGGTTATCTGATATGTGCCGGGGGCATAGGGATTAAAGCTGCCGGGCAGCCAGCCGACAATAGAAATAGGCGTCCATATACCGGGGGTAATTTCTTGATGGGCGAGAGCCGAAATCCCGGCAGTCAATGGCGTCATAACCTCGATTGACATGGGGAGCAAAGATGCGGCAACATCGCTAAAATCAGTGCCGAATGGGAATCTGGGCGTCTCAAAATTATCGGGCAGCGCAAGGCGCATGCTCAAATCACCCGGGGGCAGTATATTTACAGTCACATAGGGCAGCGGGCTGGGTGGGATGTGGGCTGGGTTGGTGGGATGCGCTGTAAAAGTATACAGGCCCGGCGCATGGGGGTTAAAAGCAGGAACAGATTCCCACTCAACAGGGATATCCATGGCAAAGGGCGCGCCCGCCACATTTTGGTATGTAACCATGGCGGCAATTTCCGGCGGCAGGCCAATATCCCCCAAAGCAGTGCCAAAAGGCAGAGAACCGGGGTTTGAGGGCAGGTTTGTGAAATATTGGATAACAAAGATGGGGTCTTCGATTGTTACTTCCAAACTCGGCAGGGCAGCCGACAAATCAACAAGGCTGTTTTCTGCCAGCACAGGGATTATCTGATATGTGCCGGGGGCATAGGGATTAAAGCTGCCGGGCAGCCAACTATCGATGGGGATAGAAATCCACATATCCGGGATAATTTCCTGATGGGCGAAAGCCGAAATCCCCGCGGGCGATGGCATCATAACCTCGACTGCCGCAGGCAGATGTGTTAAAATTTGGTCAAAAGATGTGCCGAAACTGAATGGTAGCAGCTCAAAATTATCAGCCACCGCAAAGCGTATATTCAGATTTTCCGGCGGCAGTATGTTCACAGTCACATATGGCAGCGGGCTTGGCGGGATGTGGGCTGGGTCAATCGGATGCGCTGTGAAGGTGTATAGACCCGGCGCGTTAGGGTTAAAAGCAGGGACAGATTGCCAGTCAACAGGGATATCCATGGCAAAGGGCGCGCCCGCCACATTTTGGTATGTAACCATGGCGGCAATTTCCGGCGGCAGGCCAATATCCCCCAGGGTTGTGCCAAAAGGCAGAGAACCGGGGTTTTGAGGGGGGTTTGTGAAATATTGAATTACGATTGTTGGTTGGGAGATGTTGACAGTAATTTGCAAGAAGGGTATGCTAAAGGCATCCTCAGGATGTATGGAAAATTGTTGCAGATGATTAATAATAAATTGCGGGTCGTTCGTTAATTGGGCAGCTTGGCCGCCGGGAGACATGAAATCTACAGTCCATTGTCCGTCTGTATCGATGTAAAACGGAGATTGGGCATGTGGCATTTCATATGTTTTGCACCACACCTCCACAATCACCCGCGGCCAATGAGCTGGCCCCGCTCCAAAAGCGCCGTCAATAGGGGCGATGCTTTCAAGGCCAATAACAGAAACCTCGTACCCCAAATTTAGCGGCAGGGGTATGGGAAGGATTATAGGCGGCAAGGGTATGGTGATTGGCGGAGCTGTTGTGGGTTGGGGCGGGTATATGGGGTTTGTAGTCCCCGGGGGTTCGGTTATTTCGGGTGGCTTAGTCGTTTCGGGAGGTTCGGTTGGCTCAGGGGGTTCGGTCACATCCGGCGGCTCGGTTGTTTCTGGGGGTTCGGTTTCTTCCGGCGGCTCGGTTGTTTCTGGGGGTTCTGTTGTTTCGGGAGGTTCGGTCACATCAGGGGGTTCATCTGATGGATCCGGGGGGTCTGTTGGCGGCTCGCTTAAAGTTTCATCGACATCGCCTGTTTCCTGGGCAGCAAAAACAACCCCTCCCGGTATCATTTCAGACAACATCGGGATAGGGGTGGACAGCAGCATATTTATGGATAAAAAAAGTGCTATAAACCTATTAAATTTTTTAAGCTTTATCATACTATCACCTGTGCCAAACTTGTAACATTATTTGAGTTGTCAAGCGGTGTGTATAGCTGTAATCACCCCTATAATTATAGCAAATTGCAGCATGTTTTGCAATAGATTTGCACAAGAAAATATTTCTAAATAGCATTAAAGTGTCGTGATAGATTGCATAAAGACATCAAAATGACATAATACATTATTTTACAATAATGCCGGTATTAAGCCTTTTCTAATCAATATACAAGAGCGTTTCTATTAGAAAATATATTAGATTAATATATTAATTAGTATACTAATTAATATATTAAATCGTAGGGCGGGGGCTTGCCCCCACCGCAGGATTGCTAATATTTCGGCAGTTACAAGCCCCACCCAAGTTAATAATTGACAAATACTATTAGAAATGTTATTATATTAATTAATATATTATACATAAGAGAGGTGAAATAATGGCAAGAGTAACCGCAATAATAAATCAAAAAGGCGGCGTTGGAAAAACCACAACTGCCCATGCCCTTAGCGCCGGATTGCAGCTACGGGGATACAAAACCCTTGTTGTGGATTGCGACCCCCAAGGAAATCTAAGTTATACGATTAGGGCATCGATGCAGGGCGGGTTATACGAGGCATTGGCCGGCGGCAATGCTGACGGTTTAATTCAGCGCGCGCATGGCGGGGATATAATAGCCAGCTCGGCAAGGCTCGCCAGCGCAGACAAAGAATTTAACGACACCGGGCGGGAATATTTGCTGGATATTGCTTTAGGCCCAATCGCCCCGCAATATTCCCATATCATCATAGATTGTCCGCCCCAACTAGGCATATTGACAATTAACGCCCTTGTGGCCGCAACTGATGCGGTTATCACCCTAACCGCCGACATGTATGCCTTGCAAGGGCTGGCCCAGCTGGCCGAAACAATAGGCAAAGTGCGTCAGTTTTGCAATAAGCAGGTGCGCATCGCCGGCCTGCTGCTCTGCCGCCACAGCAGCCGCTCTATCATCAGCCGGGATTTGTCGGAGGTGATAGAGGCCAAGGCTAATGAGTTGGGGACGGTGCTGTACAGCACCGTTATCCGCGAGGGCGTTAGCGTGCGCGAGGCGCAAGCCCAGCGTATCAGCCTTTTTGACCATGCCCGCACAAGCAACCCGGCAGTGGACTATGACCAATTTATCAATGAATATTTAATTCAAGAAAACCTGCTAATAAAAGTCAACCCCTAAATTGATATTTTGTGCAGGTGATTCATGGGAGTGATATCGACAAAAAATGCGAACACAAATAAGACCCGAACTCGCAAAAAAGATTGCGACACTTCGTGTCGGAGTTTATCGCTTTATATCGCATCCCGATTTTTGAGCAAACAAAAAGACCGTTCCCAAGCTGATTTAATGGCGAAATTGCCGTATCAGAAAAATCGGGCGACAGTCTTTTCTATCGGTATTGCGAACCAGCATAGCCGCTCGAGTTGCACTCCTGCATCGCTCTATCCTGCTTGCTGGTAATAGTATCATTGCCGACTTTAAGGCTGTCTATAACACGAGCGTAATAAATGCGCAAGAACTTGTTTGCTCCAGCTATCATGTAAACTTTGAATGGTTTGCCCTCTGCTCGTTTGCGGTCTATGAACCTCCATGTAGCTTCATCAGGGTTCTTGTTTTGCAATACGCACCGCATGACTTGAAACAATGCCTTTCTTAAATATGGCGAGCCTTGTTTGGATATGCGCCTAGAGTGTTGATTGTATGTTCCTGATTGATTTTCAGGCGGCTCAACCCCTGCAAAGCAAGCAAGTGA
>Ga0123355_10001135_pt1 | contig 36894 bp, 32 predicted proteins | sample TergutEmb28metaG_3_FD_89872 | JGI IMG/M metagenome (GOLD analysis project Ga0123355, IMG submission 89872) | Embiratermes neotenicus P1 segment gut microbial communities from Petit-Saut dam, French Guiana - Emb289 P1 | ecosystem: Host-associated > Arthropoda: Insects > Digestive system > Gut ...
CATACAGTGCATAGCCGTTCTTTATCCTGCTCGTATAAATCTATGGTGATAACGCCGTCTGTATTGTAAAATGCCATCAAATCGCCTTTTTCCCACTTTTTTTCACGCCTCATCTCTACCGGCAGTAGAAGACGGCCCAGTTGGTCAATTCTTCTGGTGGTTACCATTGTCATTTTTAATCATGTCTCCTTGTTGGAGCTGTATTCAACTTCACGCTTTTATGTTGACGCATTTGCGCGGCGATTTTCGCAGATTGAGGAGGTGGTTTCGCCGCTTGCCAAGAAGGCAAGCAAGAAAACACCAACGAAACCTGCGGAAAATTGACCGCAAAGGCGGCGTTGCTGAAGTTGAGTACAGCATCTTAGTCATTCCACCTGAAAACCATCCCGAGACAGCATGAATTTTGACGACTAGCGATATAATTGCGGTAGTGCTCACCTACAAACGCAATAGGCAAGCCCCAGGCAACACGGCAAAAGACCGCTGTATCGGGGTGGTTTTCATGTGGAGTGACTATGGACTATGTTATTAAACAGTAAAAAAGGCCAGCAAACAAAGGCATTAAAAAACGTGTTGGGAAGATGGATAATCCATCATCACCAACACGCTGATTATTTCGCGTATACACGTAGAACCTAACATGCCGTACCGTGCGGCTATGGGTAACAAGCCCCCAGCATACCTAGCAAGTGGACGAAGGAGGAATCCGAAAACGTCGCGTCTTGAAGAATATGAGGAAATATTGTACACTATGCGCGCTACGGTGGCAGGTTTTCCTGTGCTTTGGTGGATGTGCTTGCATCCATTTCAGCGCCGTGTAGATGTTTGCGACATTTACGCGGCTCCGTAGTTATTTTATTTATTTGCTTTCAATTTGCTTTTACGGCAGTTTGGTTTTGCCGCTGACCTTTCTTGAGGGTATATTATCATATGTTTTTGGTTTCGGCAATGTTTTACAATATATTTTGTAAAATTTTCTGTGAATGTACTCTCTACGTGAATCAAGGGTTGAATGATATCCCCTGGAAGTCAATTTCGACTGTTCTAGTCGTGGGAAATGCTAAGGCCCGTCGTTGCGAAATGCTAAGGCCCATCAACATAAAAGCGTTGAGCGAAGCAATCCAGTAGAGTTTGATAAGCTAAGACTTGTGCTTGATTGCTTCGTCATCCTCAAATTCCACTATAATTGCATCTATTCCGTTTATTAATTCCTTTGATATACAGTGCCGTATACATGCAAAGGCCATTGCGTTATTTAACGAGTCATATTTATGTACAGCATTGTTCCTAAATACTTTAATTAAACTTCCATCCCAGGATAATCGTGCGTTCGTTTCGTCACGCAATGCCTTGGATAACTCGAAAATCCTACTAACCGTATAAATTAGGCCACTTCTTATTATAGGGTCTTTTTGTAAGTCGTTATGTTGCCTAACATCATATCTACTTAACCCGTCACGTAACATGTTTTGCACTTCTCTTATTTTTTTTAGTAATGTTAAATCCCTTGATTTGGATTTGCTGTTTTTAGCCATAAATCCAAATCACATCCTTTAATATTTCTGATTTTATTGCATTGTTTCCTTCATAATCAAGGCTTTCAAAATCAGCTAAGTTAACCTCTACTGGAAAGCTGCTACAAATTATGTCGCTCAATTTGCAGTATGCCTGAACTTTATGCTCTATGTTTCCACTAAAGTCATAGTCAATAATTAAATCTATGTCACTGTCTTTATGCCAGTCACCCCTTGCCACAGAACCAAAAACACCTATTTTGTCTATGGCCTCTTTCAGTTCAAAGCTGTTTACGGCTTTAGTGACGGTATCTTTAATCGCTTTAATAGAAAATAATTGGTTTGTGCTTATGCTTTTATCCATGTTGTATTAGCCCTCTCGCTTACCTTATTACTGTTCAGAATGTTTCGTTTTCAATATTATACTGACGGGGTTTGTATCATTCAAGAAAAAGCTATAATTTGCAAGATTGTCTATGCAGTTATAGTGAAATCAATGAAAAGCAGTCCCGAAAGAGCCGAAAATCGAGAAGGTTCCAACGTGTTTTCGGTGACAAGCAGGACTGTTTTCGAATTGTTTCGCTATACTTATGACGGAAGCGAGTTAAACAGTTCATAATTTATACCGGCAATCAACTCATGCCCAACAGCGCTTGGGTGGATAATATCAAACGAAAGGGTAAGCTGCGATGCATCTATAAAAAAATTCATCATATTATCCGGCTCGTACGCAAAATGGGTAAATATATCCGCTACCAAGTAGCCCTCCGCCACGCTTCCTTCCAGTATTATGCGGTTTATGGACTGTATCAGCGTGTTGGCCCTGCCCGATATACCCTCTAAAGACATACCAAATGCATGGTTTGGGATAGGGTTATACACGGTGTTAACAATGATAACCGCGTCCAGCGCATGGGTATTTACCCATCTGATAACGTCATTAAACTCCACCGCAAAGCTTGCAACTCCGCGCATTAGCGCGGCATCCAGTTCCGGGGAAAACGAACCGTATAACATAGGAAGCATTCTAACTACCTGCAAGTCTCCTACTCTGTCAAACATATCTGTAACGTCGCCAAGTACCGGCGAGGCGTCTTGTACCATTCTGTTAAGGGCCGGAAGTTCCCAAACCCTCCATAAGCTGAAATTATCCAAGGCCTCCTGGAAACCCGACGCTATGTCCATTACCTCCGGAATAATCTCCATTGTTTCTTGCACAAACTCCCATAACTCGTAGATAATATCCATTACATCATCCGGGGTAGGCAGGTAGTCTATAAGCGGGGTGAGAATGTCGTTGCCCCCTATGTTTATTGTGACTAGATGCGCGTTTTGGAAAAGGTTTAACTCATCTTCACTCATATTATTCAGCAAATCTAGAAGCAGGGTTGTTGTAAAACCGTCTTCTGCGAAGTTTACATATTTATCTACATAGTCTCTTTCATATAGGCCTTCAAATAAAAGTGCTGTGTATCTTTCAGTATACGCAACACCAAAACCAGCTGGCACAGAATCCCCAAGTGCTATGTAAACCCGCGGGGCTTGGGGTTCCGGCGGTGGCGGCATTACCGGCAAGTATGGTATTTCCGGCTCGTCAAAACCGCAGCCGGTAAGGGGGATAATGCATATTATTAGTAGCAATAAGACCGCTGTAATCCTCTGCTTAAGTTCCACTGTGTAATCTCCTTTATAGGCGTTTCGATTTGAAATGGGCTAAAGCAAGCCGGAAAATGCAACGCTTCAATGCATTTTTCGGCGCAGACCAATTTCAAACGAAATCGCTATATGTACATTTGCCGCCGGTTTTGGCCCTGCGCCTGCCACGATTGCCGAAGCGCCTATGTGGCCACCCCTTTACCCTGCCATTTCCCGTTTCTGACCCTGTTAAGAAAGAACGCCCCCCGCACAACCCAGTCCGCGTACATGGAAAACCAAACCCCCAAAATCCCAAGGCCGAAATGTACCCCAAGCACCCACGCCAGGGCAATACGCACAAAAACCATACTGGCCACGGCCACAAACATCGTATACTTCACATCGCCGGTTGCCCGTAGTGCCCCGGGTGTAACAAAGGAAACCGGCCAGGCAATAGGCGTTGCAATAAAAAGCGTAACCAATACCGGGCGCAATATGGCCAGCATCTCATCGGTTGTATAGTAAAGCGACAATATCTGGTTCATAAAGGTAAACGTAAAACCGCATAATATCGCCAGCATAACCATAGCCGCACCAACCGAAAAATACGATGTCTTACGCACATCCTCGGTATCGCCGCGGCCTATGCGCTGGCCAACCAAAATCACAGCACCGGTAGAAAACCCCATGCCCGGCGCGTTTAATATACCGGCAATTGAACTAACAATGGCATTAGCGGCAATAGCGGCAGTGCCCATCCCGGCAATAAAAATCGTAATCAGCAGCTTGCCCATTTGAAACGTCCCGGACTCGATGCTGGTAGGGATACCAAAACTAAGGATAATTTTTTGCAGGCTAAAGTCCGGCTTAAAGTCCCTAATCCCGTTAAACCGTATTGTCTTAGACCGTTTTAATATGTATACAATCCCCAAAAGCGCGCCCATGTACCTGGATATCAACAGGGCTATGGCAGCACCAGCAAGCCCAAAACCTCTAATAAGTATAAGCCCAAGCGCCACATTAATAATATTGATAATAATTGTGATAACCATTGGCGCACGGGTATTTCCGCTGCCCCTAAGCACCCCAAAAGCCGTCATCATAACCGCAATAGCGGGAAAGGAGAACGCAATTATTCCCATGAATAAGCGGGCGTTTACAATAACCGGGTAATCCGCGTGGCCAAATAGTAAGTTTATAACCGGGATACGGAAAACCGCCAGCACAACACAAAGCACCACGCCAAAAACAACTGCAAGCAAAATAGCCTGAGCCGTCACGCCAGATATTTTTTCATGGTCCCCCCGCCCGGTATACTGGGCTACAACTATAGTGGCCCCAACCGTAAGCGCCGCAAAAAAAGCGGATACCAAGTGCACAATGCTGTCAACCATACTTACTGCCGACAGGGCGTACCCGCTAATGCCCGAAACCATTATTGTTGTAACAATACCCAGCATAACAACAAATGTCTGCTCCAGGAAAATAGGGGCCGTAAGCCCAAAAAACTCCTTAGAGCGTTTTACATATTCATCTTTATGCTTGTCAAATAAACTAGACATTTTTTCTCCTAAGGTCGAGTTTTTACTGTAATTTGAAAAGCTATTCAGCTGTAGGTATGCACAAAATCCCTTCTATTTTATCATAAAATCGTTTCTGTTGGGTATTCTGGTATGTCTAAAGCTGGCGCTGCCCGCAAGCCTATGCTGCAAGTTTATCGCTTTTGTCGGTATCATCAAAACTGAGAAAAGGTTTACCATTAGTATCAAAACCGGGATAGGTTTACTATTAGTACCTCGCACGAACGATTTACACGCTAAATACTTCAAATTAGATTCATGTGACTCAAGCATATAGGCTATTGACAAGAGTTATTAACAGTTATATTGTTGGCAAATAAATCATCAATCAACAATTTATGACAAACGCTCGCTAGTGGCTTGATTGCGTTATTGAAATACGCAGACGTCAAGGGATAGAATAGATTCTTTAGGCTTGCACTTTAAATAGAGGGGACATTTAGGTGAAAACGTGCAAAGATGCAGTACTCATTTTTTTTGTTTTCTTGTTAGGCATTGTGATAACCGCCTGTGGGCGTGATGACACGCAATATCAATTAGAAGTGAAGCACCCCGAAACATTAGAAGACGTACTATCCATAGCCCTAACCCGCCGAGAGGGCATAACCAGACCGAACCATTACCGCCTTGCACAGCTAACGGAGGGGCGCGTCCCGCTGGCAATTGAGCCTATTTTTTTCCATATACCGAGGAGGACTCCTGTTAACGATGTGTCAACTGCCGACGCAATCCGTGATACAGATATTTTATTCTACGCTTTGGCTGGAGCATATGGCCCTTATATTTATTTTGGCGGGGATGAGGTTTTTCTGCCAATTCGCGATGATATTATTGAAGCATTAAATGCGCAACCATCGTGGACGCGGCAAGATTTTGCGCTACTTTTACATGCTAAACTATCCCAAGCCATAAATGACCGACATTTCTTTATAGATGGGCTTCTTGTCGCGGCTAACTATGAATTTTTTACGATTAACAGGCAATTCTATCTTACAGAAAACGGCTTTATTTGCCAAGACAATCATTTGCTTGTAAAGGAAATATTGCTTCCTTGCCACCCCAGCATTAATCTTGACCCTTTTGATATTTTTCGCTTAAGCATGGATGAAAGCGGGAGTAGTTTTTTTTATGTTCCTGTTATTGCGGTACATATCAGATCGGATGAAACAGAGCCGTCACAGCTTGTCATTGTTTATGAGGATGGTATGTCAGAGACGGTGCCATTAATAACCCCAGAAACCTATTTCTTTGAGAGGGGGGGCCATTGGGACGATACATATTCAACATTAGACTTTATGCATAACATACCCGTTGTTGCCGTTAGGCGCATGGGCCCTCCTGGTAGAGATGGGACTATTCAATTTTTATCATATGCGGAACTGCTTAGGGGTGAGCCTGCAGTAATTTTAGATTTGCGCGGTAACATGGGAGGGTATATACGGGCAGTTGAAGAGTGGTTCTATACGCTTACTGGTCAACTCATTCCAACAAACTTTGAGATCCTGAAACTCCGTAGTCTTGAACCATTCTTTAGCCGACTTACTACTGCTGTGATTGACCCATATGATGATGGACGCTATATGCCATTCGACGACAAACATCTGATCGTTCAACTGTCCCCTGAAAGAATTGTACCCAGTAATCAGCTGATAATTGTTCTGGTAGACCGGTTTACTAGTTCAGCCGCTGAGCGCATGGTTGATTTGACATTTAACATGGAAAACGCAATAGTCATTGGCCACAATACACACGGTGGTACCCTAACTACAGTATATGAAATATATTTGCTTAATAGCGGCATACGAATTTCTCTCGGGCTTACTTTGACCGTTAGCCCTGGCCACTTCAAAGAAAGCGTCGGGGTTGCCCCGGATATATGGGTAACTGACTGCGCATTAACTGCCGCATTGGGTATGCTAGAGAATCATTTTCATCATGAGTAGTATAAGTCTAATTTGCCGCCAGTCCCGGTTTTGGATGACTTGGTCGGACCATTTCCGGTTTTGTCAATAATGATAAACCATTTTGGGGTTTGTTCAATGGCTATATTAGGTTACACGCGGGTACATGTATTGAAGGTTGACTCACTGGTTGTACTCATATCTGTGGGTGCGTTGGTGTTAGCAATTTCGCACCTTAATTGAAGGGAAGACGCAAATGAAATACGCAAGAGGCCTATTGCTTACATTTAGTACTTTGCTGCTGGGCTTAACTATAGCTGCCTGCGGCAGAAGCGGCCAAGCAGAAAACCTAACCCCAGAAACTTTAGAGGACGTACTATCCATAGCCCTAACCCGCCGCGAAGGCTTAAAGGTGTCAGATGAGCGTCTTGCGCAATTAACGGAAGGGCGTTCCCCACTTACAATAGCGCCTGTTTATATCCATACCCGCAGGGCTTTTGTAGATGAAATATCAACTGTCAATGCCATTCGCGACACAGATATTTTATTTTATGCCATGGCCGGGGCATATGGGCCTTATATCTATTTTGGCGGGGATGAGGTTTTTATGCCAATCCGTGATGATATTATTGAGATTTTAAACGCTCAGCCCTCATGGAGCCAGTCGGATTTTGCGTCGCTTTTACGTTCCCAACTATCCCGTATTATCGTTGACGGACACTTTATAATAGATAATGTTAACTTGCAAACTAACGAGTATAAGTTTTTTACATATAGCGGCCGGTTTTATATAAGCGAAAACGGGTTTAAATGCCAGAGCAGGCTTTTATACGTAAACGAGTTGATGCTTCCATGTCGCCCGGATATTAATCTTGACCCAGATGAGATTTTTCGTCTAAGTATAGATGAAATGGGCAGCAATTTTTTTTATGTTCCTGTTATAACACTACGCATTTACCCGGATGAAACCTCTCCCGGGCAGCTTGTAATTATTTACGAAGACGGCACTACGGAAACAGTACCGTTAAAGATCCCAGAAAACCAATGGTTTGGCGGGTGGAGTCCATATCCAACTTTGGATTTTATACATAACATACCCGTTGTTGCCATTAGAGGCCTTGGGCCTATGCAAGGGGATGGGGCACAACAATTTTTAGCATATGCACGACGGCTAAGTGAAGAATCCGTAGTGATTTTAGATCTGCGCGGTAATATGGGCGGAGATGGAGGGGTGATTAATAAGTGGTTTTACTCGCTTACCGGTGTGAATATTTCTCCTGTCTATCGGCGTCTGACTCTTCGTAGCCTTGACGCATATCTAATGCAGCTTAGCCCATGGTATGACCCATATTTACCGTTTCCCGGTGGCCAAAGAATTCCTTTCGATTATAAACATGTAATTACTCCGGCCGCCCCAGACGAAATTGCGCCGAATGACAACTTGTTAATTGTTTTGACAGACCGGTTTTCGGCATCAGGTGCTGAATGGATGACTGATATAACCTTTAACATGGAAAATGCCTTGGTTATTGGCCAAAATACCAATGGCACGATGCTTAGCGTTCCGTACTTCATGCATCTTTTTTATAGCGGTATAAATGTCGCATTTGGGTTATGTATATTAGTTCACCCAGAAGGCCTATTCCAGGAGGGCATAGGCTTTGCCCCGGATATTTGGGTAACAGGCTGTGCCTTAACTGCCGCACTGGGAATGCTTGAAAACCATTTCCATCAGGAATAGCCATCCCAGCATAACATTCTACCTGCCGGCAAAACTCAACGGGAGCCGTTAATGAATAAACTATTTTCCTTCTGCAAAAGTTATCTTTTTATGTACAAATGGCGCTTGCTTATCTACATAATCATAAGCGTAATTGTAAGTTCCGGCGCCCTAGTTTCGCCCTATATAATAGGCGATTTTATAGACCAGCTAACGAACGCAGAAGATATTAGCTTCGTTTACCGATACTTTGCCCTATATGCCGGTATTAACCTAACAACTTTGCTTCTAGGGTATATAAGCAGGCGGCTGTATGTACTATTGCAAACCCGAATGGGCTACGCCCTTAACCGGGATTTTATCAAGAAGCTGCAACATGCCCCCTTAAATTTTACATCCGCACAAGATACGGCCTATCTAAACCAGCGTATCAATAATGATGCAAATGCCCTAATTATCTTTTGCATTGGCACAATTCAAAGCATTCTGGTAAACATGGTAATTGTGGCGGCAGCGCTCCTGCTGCTGTTTCTGTTTCATCCCATGCTGGCGGTAATTCTGCTATGCGTGGCCACGGTTTACTTCATTTTTTATGTCTTGTACAAAAAGATACTTTACCGCACCAGCCACGCATTACAAGAGTCCCAGTCAAAGTACTTTTCTAAACTAAACGAGCAACTGTTTAACATCCGCTTTATTAAACTGCACAGCTTGTTCAGCCATTTTATAGGTAGGCTAAGCCACAGCTTTGGCGGGCTTTTGGAAAGTGCTCTACGACACCAACGGGCAAGCTATATTTTCGGCGGGTTAGACAAGCTTGTTTTGATTGCGGCACAGCTGGTACTCCTATTATTCGGCGGTATGGAGATTATTGCGGGCAGGTTAACAATTGGCCGGTTTATCATAATCTCCAGTTATTTTAATATGATGCTTGGCGCAATCCGTTATTTTTTTAGCTTGGGGTCAACCATACAAAACAATATGGTGTCTTGCAATCGCCTTCAGGAACTGTCTGACGTAGTTCTTGAGCCCAACGGACGGAAGCAGCTTGATAGCGTTCACACTATAGAACTTAAATCGGTAAACTTTGCATATGGTAAATCACCGCTACTACAAGATATTAGCCTAACCCTTACAAAAGGAAATATTTATGTACTGCTGGGCCCGAACGGCGCAGGCAAAAGCACCTTGACCGATATTATGCTGGGGCTGCAAAATGGCAATTATGCAGGGCATGTATTGTATAATGGAACCAATATGACTGAGATTGACATGTACAACTTGCGCAGCCGGCATATTGGAGTGTCTGAGCAAGAGCCGGTTCTGCTGGCAGATACCCTGGCGTATAATCTTAATCTTGACCAGCCGGATCTAACCGAAGCCAAGCATGAAACTATTGAATCGTTGACAAAAATTCTAGGATTTGAGGCTTATATTTACGCCTTGCCAAACGGGCTTGCAACCACTATAAATGAAAATGCCGCAAATATATCCGGCGGCGAAAAGCAAAAGCTGTCTATACTCAGGGCGCTTCTTAAAGACCCGGATGTTCTTGTTCTTGATGAACCCACATCAGCTTTGGATACAACAAGTAAAGCCGCCCTAAAGGCTTACCTAAACAAAATCAAGAAAGATAAAATAATAATCATCATTACCCACGACAAGGAGTTTGTTGACGAGGGCAGCGAGGTGTATCAACTTGGAGGATAGTGTGAAAGTTACCACTTTCATGCCTATTTGTGCCGCAAGCGAAGCGGCGGAAGGGAGAATATGATGAATATCGAATTTAGGTACTCTCAGCATTACGATTTAGTTCTTCATGCACTGGCATATCTTAAAGTAAACAATGCTTCAAATTTATACTCACAGCAATACATTCAAAAAATGGAGCAGAATAAACAAAGCCCAAAGCATGATATGCCCCAGCACATGAGACAATTGGAAGAGTACTACAACGATAATTTTGAGCGCCTGGCAGTAATAAATTTCTTGCCGTATTATGCATATGACTACGAGAACATGAGAAATATGTTCATGAACTATCAATATTTTAGCCCTAGAGACAAAACATGTTTCGTCGACCCCTTTGTTAAGATTTTAGACGCAGAGTGCACCTTCTTTTTCGACTATTGGAATAGCCTCCATAAAAGCAATGAAAGTATAAGACACATAATGGAAGAAAAATTCAAGACCGAACTTCAAAAATATTCCTGTATCTTTGATTATTACAGCAAGACTGCTGTTGTTTTATTCTCATACAATACAACAAGAAATGGCAGAGGCATTTTTGACAATAATAGTTTCTCTGCCCTTGTTCCGTTTCCCGATGATGCAGATAAATTCAACCATTCATTTATTCAGTTGTTGCACGAATACACCCACCAATTTACAGACCCCTTGCTTAAATCAAATATACAAATGAAAGATGGCTCGCATAATCTTTCAGAATCTCTTGTAATTTTGGCAGATTATTATTTGATAAAGGTATTAAATGACGACTTCATAAAGCCCTATTTCCAGTGGCTAAGTACATACGGTGTTGACCCCAGCGAGTCTAATCTACATAAGCTGTTTCCTGTGAACGAGGGACTGACAACTGAGTTGAAGAAACTTATTGACAATATTTTATTGTCATAATTATAGCGAATTAAACGAGAAACAGTCCGGCCCGAGCCTAAAATCGCGAGTGATACCGATTCCAATTTAAATCCTATCTGCCTATCGCGGCTAAGCGCGGGAAAGCGCTTGCTCCGCGTTTCCCGCAGCCGCTCTGTCAGATAGGTTTAAATTTGGAATCGGTATGACTCTGCGTGTTTTTAGGCAACAGACCGGACTGTTTTAAAATCAATTCGCTACAATAACAAACCGCCATGCTTCCAGAGATTGTTGGAAAGATGATGGGAAATGCTGTATACTGTGTTTGTTGCGATTATAAACGACACGCATTAAAATAAGCCAAAAGGAGGCATAAAATGCTTAAAATAGAAAACGTATGTTACCGCTACAAAAACAACGAAAAAGACGTTTTAAACCACATCAATGCCCACTTCAAAGAAGGGAAAATGTCGGCAATAATCGGCCCGTCCGGTAGCGGAAAAACCACATTACTATCCATTATGGCTGGCCTGGACGTACCCACCTTTGGCAAGGTAACCATAGAAGGGGACGATTTAGCGGGGCTTGATTTAAACAAATACCGCCGGGAGCGTATCGCGATGATATTCCAGGCATTCCACTTGTTCCCGCTGCTAACGGCTGTGGAAAACGTCTGCTATCCTATGGAAGCCAGCGGCCGATCCCGCAAAGACGCCACAACCCGCGCAAAAGAACTGCTTAACATAGTTGGTATAAGCGACGAAAAACACAAGCGCTACCCGGCTAACCTTTCCGGTGGGGAGCAGCAGCGCGTGGCCATAGCCCGGGCCCTTTCAACCGGTGCTAAGGTAATCTTGGCAGACGAGCCTACCGGCAACCTGGACGAAGAAAACAGCCAGGCCGTTGTAAGCCTTTTGCAAAGCCTTGCCCATGACAAAGGCTATGCGGTAGTAATAGTTACCCACAACCTGGAAATCGCCGACGTTTCCGACGCGGTATTTAGAATGAAAGACGGCAAGATGACGCGGCGTGAAGCGGATGTTGAAACCGGAATAATGGCCGATTTGTCCCAGGAGTTAACGCAGCCTGTATAAGAAGCTGCATCTAAGTTTTGCTGATATAAAAACCCATGCAGAGATACTACAGTCAGTGAACCTTAAAGGAGAAACCGGCACAATGCTACTGCTAAAGCTATTCATAAAAGACCATACGAACACAGAATCCCCCCAGGTAAGGAAAAAGTACGGCCTGCTATCCGGCATTTGCGGTATTATCCTAAATATGATTCTGGCCGCCCTAAAATTTCTAATAGGCGCAATTACCAACAGCGTAGCCATAACGGCAGACGCCATTAACAACCTTACCGACTGCTTAACGTCGCTTTTAACAATACTGGGTTTCCGCTGGGCAGCCAAACCTGCAGACAGGGAACATCCCTTTGGCCACGCACGTATCGAATATCTTATTAGCCTGGCTGTAGCCGGGATAATTCTTGTAACCGGCTATGAGGTTATGCGCAGTTCTGTATCCAAAATTATTAATCCAGAGCCTTTGTATTTTACCCCATGGGCAGTGGTGGTATTAATTTTTAGTATGGTTGTAAAATGCTGGATGATGGTGTTTAACCGCAAGCTGGGTAATTCAATTGGCTCTAATACCTTGCTTGCCGTTGGGGTAGATTCTCGCAATGACGTCTTAATTAACGCTGTGACCCTGGCATCTTTGTTTTTCACCTTGATAACAGGCTTTGATATAGACGGTTATGTAGGCGCTTTGTTGGCGCTGGTATTTTTCCGTTCAGGTTATAATGTGGCAAAGGAAGCGCTGGGAAGGATTATCGGTAACCCTTCCGACGGGTTGGTTGCGGCCAGTATAAAGGAAACAGTAAAAAGCCAGGAGGGGGTTTTAGGGATGCATGATTTAATAGTGCACAGCTACGGGCCGGGGCGTGATATGGCCAGCCTGCATGTAGAAGTTCCTATGGATATGTCCTTGGCAGATTCACACGCAATAGTTGAAAAAATTGAACATGCCGTGGCAAGCAAGCTGGGAATCCCCACAGTAATACAGCTAACCCCCATAGATATGGCCGACGAAAGGCTGCAAAACATAATAGGCCTAGCCCAAAACCTCATAAATAAAAATCATCCCCTTTTGCACCCAAACGAGTTTAGAATAAAAGATACCAAACCTAAGCCAACACTTGTATTCGATTTAGAATTTCCTCTTGAAATAAAAAGGAGTAACTCCCTGGTGCTGCGGGATTCTGTAGCGAAAGATATTATGCAGATATTGCCGGATTATGATTGTGATATTAATATAGAGTATAGTTACGCCGAGTAAATAAGCCATACCACCGAAAGGTAAACACAATGAGAAAAATTGCAACAAGACTAAACGCAACATTTTTTCTGGTTATTATACAAATAGCGATAATTCTTTATTTGTCATTTATGGCCCGTTCGGCCTTCCCGTTTATGATTTATATAGGCAGGGGCATAAGCCTGCTGGTGTTTTTGTTTATTATCAAAAGCAATAAGGCGTCGGCATACAAAATAAGTTGGATAATTATTCTAATGACATTCCCGGTAGCGGCAGGGGCCTTATATTTACTTGCCGGAAATAAGCGGCCAACTAAAAAGGTAGCCGCCCAAATGCACGAACATGCGCTAATAGCCAAGCTTTTAGACGACGATGGCAATTTGCCTTTCATTAATAAAATACAATGCGGCAGAATGTACAGTCTTTTTCAATACATAAGAAACAGTTCGTCATATCACGGGTACAATAAAACCCAAGTCAAGTATTATACCCGTGGCGAGTTAATGTTTGAGGATATGATTGCGGAACTTGAAAAAGCCGAGAGGTTTATTTTCATAGAATATTTCATAATCAAAGAAAGCTATATGTGGGATAGGCTGATTGACGTAATGGCCCGTAAGGCAGAGGGCGGCGTAGATGTGCGCTTAATTGTAGACGATTTAGGGTCCCACAAGCTTTTTTCCCGTTCATATGTATCGAAATTAAGGGCAAAGGGTATAAAGGTACTAAGGTTTAACCCATTGGTACCGTATTTACAGTTGTTTATGAACAACCGGGATCATAGGAAAATAACGGTTGTAGACGGGCATACGGCCTTTAACGGCGGTATGAACATATCAGACGAGTATATCAACAAGAAAAGCCCTTTCGGTATATGGAAAGATACCGGCGTGCGCTTATACGGGGATGCGGTGTGGAGTTTCACCCTAATGTTTATTGAAATGTGGGACGCCTTTTGCAAAGCCGAAGAGCGCATAAACAACCATTTATCATATAAGCACCCAACAGAAGAAAATTTTGAAACAGACGGCTTAGTTGTGCCCTTCGGGGATACCCCCCTGGATAACGAGGCCCTGGGCGAGAATATATATGTAGATATGCTAAACCAAGCCGAGCAATATGTATACATATACACGCCCTACCTGATAATCAGCGAAAAGATGATTCAAGCGCTGCAATTAACAGCAAGGCGCGGGGTAGATGTAAGGCTTATGACACCCGGTATTGCAGACAAAAAATTGGTTCACCGGTTGTCGCGTTCCTACTACAGCTTCTTGCTTGAAGCCGGGGTGAAAATTTATGAGTATACCCCTGGGTTCCTTCATGCCAAGAGTTTTATCAGCGATGACGAGGTTGCGGTGGTGGGCACTATTAACCTTGACTACAGAAGCCTGTACTTGCATTTCGAATGCGCTACACTGCTGTTTAGGTCAAATGCGATACAGGACATAAAAAACGACTTTGTTCAAACATTAGAAGAGTCCCGGGAAATTAAGCTGGATAACAGGCGGCGGCGGATTTGGAATGAGTTACTGGACTCGATTTTGCATCTGTTTGCGCCGTTAATGTAGCCTACAGCGCTATAGTCTTTGCCGTGGCGTCCAGCATGATATTTTGCCCAAGGGGCAACGTCAAACTAGGCGATGTATGACCGCAAGCCAGCCCTGCCAGGGTTGGCTTTTTTTCTGCGGCGATTAGTTCGTTTATGGATATGTGCAGGGTTTCCAAGGTTTGAGGTGAGAAATCACCTAGGATTATCCCTGCTGCTTGGCTGAATTTCTTGGCTTGTTTTAATTGAAGCAGCATTCTGTCTACCCGATATGGGTCTTCGCCTGTTTCTTCTAAAAAAAGAATGCGCCCCCGGGTATCCAACTCGTATGGCGTACCCATTGATGCCGCAAGTATGCATAAATTACCGCCAACCAAAGGGCCCCAGGCCTGGCCCGGGAATATTGTTTGCAGGGGGCAGCTGGATGGGTTTTGCAGAAATTTGGCCGATGGGCTTACATAATTGTCGCCACTGCGAAATAATTCGAAATCAGTCCTGCCTGTCGCCGAAAACACGTTGGAACGTTCGCGATTTTCGGCTCGGGCAGGACTGTTTATCATTGATTTCGTACCATTTGCACAAAACCCGCCGTCGGCCGTACCCAGCCTATCCGGCGTGGCAAACACCATATTTTTAAATGCCTCCAGGGTAAACGGTTCGCAGCCGCCATAAAAATCCGACACAGGCATAGGCCCATGAAAGGTCGCAAACTCGCATATCTGGTTAAATACCACATGCAGCGCCGTAACATCGCTATAGCCAACAAACACCTTAGGGTTAGCTCGTATTAAATCATAATCCAGCCTGCCAAGCAGCCGTGCGGCCCCATATCCGCCACGCGCCACAAAAATACCGCGCACTCTGGGGTCTGCAAAAGCGGTATGCAAATCCCTGATACGAAAATTATCCGGCCCCGCAAGATAGCCATGCCGCACCCGGCAGCTTTCCATTACCCGGGGCCTTAGGCCCATGTGCTTAACAGCCTCCACTCCGGCCGCTAAACGCCCGCTGTCGCATGGGCCTGATGTGGCAAGTATCGCCACGGTATCACCACTGCGTAATAATTCAGGTATTCGCATATAAATCCTCCACTCCTATGCAGGGCATCCGCTTCTCATTTAATTCGCTGTATGTCACTCAATTATACACAGCAAAAATTTTTTTCACCAGATACCTTGCATTGTATTATACTATGTGATATAATGTTCCACACAAAGCAAAATAACATGCATAACCCTACCGCAAACAAGAACCTAATAACGGCCCCAGCCGTCTAAATAACATAAAAAGGAGAATCCACATGAAAAATTACAACTCAATCCACGAACTAACCAAAACCCCAACGCCAATAGGCATCCAAACCCATGCCGAAATCATAATCGGCACAGGCAGGCACCTACCAAAAAAGGCCACCCACAGCCAAACAAGAAACCAAGTATGTACAAAACACAGCCTAAACCCGTTTAAAAAAATTTTCACAAAATACCTTGCAATGCATCGTACTGCATGATAGCATATTCCATACAAAGCAATATAGTATGATATAATCATCCAAGTTGAAATTGAATGACCCATAGTCAGTTTTGATAATAATGGACAACCTTTTCCCAGTTTGCACCATAGCCACCAAACCCCATTATTAAACGGTTTTAACCCATATGACTATAGTATGCATACCCCCCACTACTGCGCCACGCCGGGGCGGGCGCCCGCAACGCAGTGAGGAAGCGAAGTGGGGCTTTGCCCCGCGAAGCGGCAGGGGTTTGGGGGCAGCGCCCCCATTATAAAGGAGGTAAACATGACCACCCAACTAAAAAAAGGCACACTGGAACTATGCGTTCTAAGCTTGCTGTCTAGGGCAGATATGTACGGCTTTGAGCTGGTAGGCGCCATTTCGGCACAAATACAAATATCCGAAGGCACAATCTACCCGCTTCTAAAACGCATAAAAGACGAAGGCTACGTAACCACCTACCTTCGCGAATCTCAAGAGGGCCCACCCAGGAAGTATTACAGCATAACCGAAAGCGGCCGAATCACCCTATCAACCATGGAAGCCGAATGGCGCAACCTGTCAACCGGCATAAACAAAATTTTGGAAGGAGCAATCTCATGAAAAAACAAGATTTTATCCAAGAACTAACCCGTGCCCTAGCGCCGATAGACGCCCAAGCAAGGGCAGAAATTATAGCCGATATAAACGAACACTTCACAGAAGGCATAGCCCACGGCCAAACTGAAGAAGAAATATGTAAAAACCTAGGCCAACCCGGCCAAATAGCCGAGCAAGTGCTGGAAGAATACAAAGCCTACAAGTCCCAAAACCATCACGTACACCCCTTCGGCATAGACGATATAGTAAACTCCGCTATGGAATCTGTAGACATAAGCGGCATAATCTCATCTGCACTGCAATCCGCGGCAGACGCAACCCGAGCCGCCGGTGGCGCACTGGAGCGTGCCAACAACAAAAACAATGTGCGCATCATAGGCTTGGATATGGGTGAGGGTGCAAATACCCCGTGGTCGGAATCCTTTAACGCCGAAACAGAGGGCATTGCCCGCATACGCGGGGGCTTCAAATTAGATATAGACAAATCATTTGCCGGCATAACCGGCATAGACATTGGCCTAAGCATAGCCAACATACAACTGGTACCGGCCCAGCAAACCAACGACATGCGCATAACCATCCAAGGCAAAAGCCGCTATAATCTCTTCGAAGTGGCAAATAAAAACGGCCTCCTTTTCGTTCGCCAAAAAGAGCCGTTCTTCAAGTTCGAATTATTCGGTTTCAAATCTACATTGGAAGTCGTGATATACGTACCCCCAAGCTTTACAGGCAATACAAAAGTATCATCCAGTGTGGGCAATCTTACCGCATCGGGCATAACAGGCAACCTACAACTGCGCACCTCTGCCGGAAATATTAAAATAGACCAGCATAAAGGCAGCCACGCGCACCTGCGTTCTTCTGCCGGCAGTATTATTCTTACAAACTGCCAAATAAACGATATAAACGCAAAATCCTCTGCCGGCAACGTAAAAGCCGAAAGCCAGGAAGTGACCGGCCTAACCCTGGGTTCATCTGCCGGTGAAATAGACGTGCGTGTACACGCGCTGCTGGGCGACGCAAACCTTTCCACCAGCGCCGGAAACGTATACCTAAAGGCCCACGAGATCCAAGGCAATATCACGGCAAAATCCTCGGCCGGCAATGTTCGCATTTTCTTGCCACACGATGTTAACTGCCGCATAGACGCAAAAAAACCCAGCCTGGGCAACCTAAACAATCAGCTTAGCGGCAACCCAAATTCCCCCTACACATTGCGGGCTTCTTCCAGCATAGGCTCCATCACCTTAGAGGCCCTTCATCAAAATTAAGCAGCGCCCGGGTATCTTCCCCGGTATAGGTTTGCACATCCCTAAGGCTGCGGTTTATAGCCCGGGTACGGGTGCCAACCAACACTTCAATTTCATTGCCCGCCTGAGTAATACGCTGGTGGGCTTTGTTTAATACATCTTCAAAGTTTCCAAATTCTTTTTTAACGGCGCCAAGGGTTTTTTCAATATCCGCGGCGCCTTTTTGTATCTGCAAGGTTTTAAAGCCCATTTGCAAGGAGTTAAGCATTGCCGAAAATGTCGAGGGCCCGGTAACAATGATGCCCATCTGCCTAAGCCCGTCAAAGAACGATGCATCCCGTACAACTTCCGCGTACAGGCCTTCGGTAGGCAGAAACACTACGGCAAAATGGGTAGTCTCCGGCGGCGAAATGTATTTCCCCATTACATCCCGGGCAAAGGCTCTGATACGGCTATGGAGGGCCCTGCGTGCCGCTTCCACCAACTCTGAGTCACCGGTTTCGTAACTGTCCAAGAGGCGCTCGTATGTCTCGAGGGGGAATTTCGAATCTACCGGCAGGTAAACATGATGGCCGTCTTCCAGCCCCGGCAGCCTAACCGCGTATTCCACCCGGTTTGTACTGCCTCTAAACGTAGGCACTTCCTTATCGTATAAATGAGGCGGCAGCATATCCTCGATAATTTGCCCCAATTGAACCTCACCAAGTATCCCCCGGGACTTGCTGCCGGAAAGTATCCTGCTAAGGGACCCTACAGACTGTGCAACGGTTTTCATCTCGCCCAGGCCCTTATTAACATTCTCAAGCTGGGTGCTTACTGTGGCGAAGGAACGCTGCAAGCGGGTTTCTAAGGTTTTTTCTAATTTCTCGTTTACCACATGCCGCATTTCGTCCAGTTTTCGTTCGTTGGATGCTTGCATTTGAACAAGCCTCTCGTCAACGCCGACCCGGATTTTTTCGGAACTCTCGGCCATATGACGCAAAAAATGATGCAGGCTATCTTGGATATTCTTAGCCTGGCCGGTTTGTGCCGTTATTTGGCTGGCCTGAGATGCCTGCATATCCTTAGTTTGTGTGGCAATGGCCCGCTGCATATCCCGTGTCAATGTGCCAATTGCCGCCTGCATATCATGGGACAGGGCGCTTAGCCCCTTGTGTTGGGACTCCCGCACTGTTTCAAGGCGTTGTGCAAGGCTGTCCCGAAGCCGGTCTATCCGGCCCTCTTGCTCCGCCCTTGCCGCACCTGTTTCATGTACTATTTGGCTAAGCATCTCTCTGAGTTGCTGCCGTAAAATCACTTCTGACCGGCTTGTTTGGCGGATTTGGGCGGTTACCTGCAATACCAGCGCCGCCGCCGATAGGATAAGAATCAAAATTAGAATTACAGTTTCCATACATATATCCCCCCAACGCCCATTATGGGCGATATAGCGATTTCGTTTGAAATTGGACTTCAGACTGCGCCGAAAAATGCATTGAAGCGTTGCATTTTCCGGCTTGCTTCAGTCCATTTCAAATCGAAACGCCTATATCACCAACCAAGCATGAAAAAGGTTTACCATTATTATCAAAACCCGATTGGTGTATTTTCGCATTAATTTAGGCTATATATTCGGTATCTGCCAATCAATGGCAAGCTGCCCGTTCTTCTCCAAAAACTCATTGGCCTTGGAAAAATGCCGGCACCCAAAAAACTTCCCGCCGGCCAAGGGGCTGGGATGCGCCGCTTGTAAAACTAAGTGCCTCGGGTTATTAATAATACGCAGTTTTGCCTGGGCGTCTCTCCCCCATAACAAAAATACCATGGGTGTTTCCCTGTCGTTAAGATGATGCAATACCATGTCTGTAAAACGCTCCCACCCTTGGCCTGCGTGACTTTTGCTGCGGCGGGCTTCAACTGTTAGCACGGTATTAAGAAGCATAACCCCCTGCATAGCCCAATGCACCAAGTGGCCGTTGTTGGGGATTACACACCCCAAATCATCATGCAGTTCCTTAAAAATGTTTTGAAGCGAAGGGGGAGTTTTAGCCCCGGGCTGCACAGAAAACGCAAGCCCATGGGCCTCGCCTTGGTTAATATATGGGTCTTGACCCACAATCACCGCCTTAACCCCCTCATAAGGCGCAAGCTTAAGGGCGTTGAAAATATCATGCATGTTAGGATAAACATTACGGGTACTGTATGCCTGCTTTAAAAAGCCGCGTAATTTTTGGTAATACTCTTTTTGAAATTCATCCGCTAACCTATCGTCCCAATCGTTATGTAATTTAACCATATTTGCCTCCCGTCATTTACAAGGGATTATAGCCCAAATTCGACATAACCCGCAATGTATGGGGGATTAATTCGATAAAAATTGCCAATACTTTAATATTCATTAACAATAGAAATGAAGCGTTGACACCCATCTACAAAGAGAGTAAACTTACGTTTGCGCTGTGGCGCTAAAATTGGAGGTGTAATAGATGCATGTAGCAGTAACTGTTGCGTTAGCTGCTGCTGCTCTTATCTGTGGCATAATTGGTGGTTTTTTCCTAGGTGTACTTCATAGGAAAAAAATTGCAGAGTCCCTTCTAGGCTCTGCTGAAGCACAAGCCAAAAATCTTATCGAAGAAGCCAACAGAACCGCGGAATCGCGGTCAAAGGAGATGCTGCTTGAAGCAAAAGAAGAAAGCATCCGCACAAAAAACGAGGCTGACAAAGATGCAAAGGAACGCAGAAACGAGTTGCAGCGTTTAGAAAAACGCTTTATGCAAAAAGAAGAAGTGCTTGACAGAAAGCTAGAAAATCAAGAAAAAAAGGAAGTTCAACTCCAGAAACAAAAAGAGAAATTGGAAGTAAAAGAACAAGAAGTAAACGACGCACTAGCCCAGCAACACCAGGAATTAGAACGTATTGCAGGCTTAACATCTGCAGAGGCAAAGGAAAGCCTGGTATCCATAATCGAGCATGACGCCCGTATAGAAGCGTCAAAAACCGTAAGGGAAATAGAGGCCAACGCCAAAGCCGAAGCAGACAAAAAGGTAAAAGATATCTTAACATCGGCAGTCCAGCGCTGTGCTGTAGACCATATAGCCGAAACAACGGTATCCGTGGTAAGCTTGCCCAGTGACGAAATGAAGGGTCGTATAATAGGAAGGGAAGGCCGTAATATCCGTGCCTTAGAATCCTTAACAGGAATAGACCTTATCATAGACGATACCCCGGAAGCGGTAATTCTGTCCGGGTTTGACCCTATGCGCCGTGAAATAGCCCGTTTAGCCCTGGAAAAGCTAATATTGGACGGCCGCGTCCACCCTGCCCGCATAGAGGAAATGGTAGAAAAAGCCCGCAAAGAGGTAGACGCTCAAATAAAAGAAGAAGGCGAATCCGCCACCTTCGAAACCGGTGTGCATGGCGTACACCCAGAACTTGTACGCTTGCTTGGCAAAATGAAATTCCGCACAAGTTACGGCCAAAATGTACTAAAGCACTCCATGGAAGTGGCATATCTCTGCGGAATAATTGCCGGCGAACTTGGCGCAGATGTTACTATGGCAAAACGCGCAGGGCTACTGCATGACATAGGCAAGTCCGTAGACCACGAAGTAGAAGGCAGTCATGTGTCTATAGGTGCCGCACTATGCCGTAAGTATAAGGAATCCCCCCTTATCATCAACGCGGTTGAAGCCCACCACGGGGACGTAGAGCCTACAAATATAATAGCCGTTATAACCCAAATGGCCGACGCCATATCCGGCGCAAGGCCGGGTGCAAGACGCGAAACCCTTGAATCGTATATAAAGCGTCTGCAAAACCTGGAAGCCATAGCCGACAGCTTCAAAGGTGTAGAGAAATCCTTCGCCATACAAGCCGGCCGCGAACTAAGGATAGTAATACTGCCGGACGAAGTAAGCGATGCGTCGCTAACCATGTTAGCCAGGGATATAGCAAAGCGTATAGAAGAAGAACTGGAATACCCCGGGCAAATTAAGCTAAGCTTAATAAGGGAAACCAGGGCAATAGAGTACGCAAAATAGCAGGAAAAATGCTAATTTGCTGATTCTAAATATGCGCCCCATAATTTGATATACAAAAAACCGCGCAATGCGCGGTTTTCTTTTTATAGCAGTATAGTGATTTCGTTTGAAATTGGGCTTCAGGCTGCGCCGGAAAATGCATTGATGTGTTGCATTTTCCGGTTTGCTTCAGCCCATTTCAAATCGAAACGTCTATATAATAGAGCAGCTTACACTGTGCACTCTTCAAAGCTGTCGCACTCTGTATCGCATTTATTATGGGGTGCGGGTGTGCTGCAGCCCACAACTATATCGTTAAGTGTACAATGCCGGGCTTGGTCGTTAAACTTACAGCGGTTAACATGGCATTTAATGTGTGAGTTTGTTGGCATGGTTTTATCTCCTTTCGCCTGAGGTATGTATTTATTTTATCCCAGGCATAAAAATATATCCAAACAAGCAATTATTTCTTCCGCCGACAAGGAGGCATGAGTAAATTATGGGTTCAAACAATCAAAAGATGACAAGTTGCGAACTTAAAAATTTCGTACGTAACATCCCCGACTTTCCCATCCCGGGCATATTGTTTAGGGACATAACCACAGTACTAAAAGACCCTGTGGCCTTACGCGGCTCTATCAAGGCAATGGAAAGCCTGCTGGGGAATCTGGAGTATGACACCATACTGGGCCCGGAATCCCGGGGGTTTATATTTGGGATGCCAATGGCCTATAACCTAGGAAAGGGCTTCGTGCCGGTACGCAAGGCCGGCAAACTGCCTGCAGAGGTTGCAAAGCGCGAGTACGCGCTGGAATATGGCACGGCTACAATAGAAATCCACCGGGATGCTATTATCCCCGGCCAGCGGTATATCATAGTAGATGACTTGCTTGCCACCGGCGGCACAGCAAGGGCCATTGCCGATTTGGTAACGGAACTTGGCGGTATTATTGTTTCATCGTTATTTTTTATTGAACTTGCAGGGCTTGCCGGCCGCGATGCATTGGCCGGTTACGATGTCCGCTCGGTTCTTTCATATGACTAATGAGGTGTAAAAATGAAAGAGTTAAACCGTACCTACGACCCTTCCCGGGAAGAGGAAATTTATAGCCGTTGGCTGGAAAAAGGCTATTTCCGCGCAGCTGTAAACCCAAATAAAAAGCCCTACGCGATAATGATTCCGCCCCCCAATATCACAGACAAGCTGCACGTAGGCCACGCCCTAAACAACACCATACAAGACATAATAATCCGCGCAAAGCGTATGCAGGGCTACGAAACCCTGTGGCTGCCGGGTACAGACCATGCAGCAATTTCCACAGAAGTGCAGGTAGTAAAAGCCATAGCCAAAGAAGGAAAAACCAAGGAAAGCATGGGCCGGGAAGCTTTCCTAAAAAGGGTATGGCAGTGGCAAGAAGAATATGGCAGCACAATAATAAACCAGCTAAAAAAACTGGGCTCATCCTGCGACTGGGAAAGAGAACGCTTTACCATGGACCCGGGGCTTTCCGACGCGGTACTGGAAGCGTTTGTTCGTTTATACGATGAAGGGAAAATATATCGGGGCGAACGGTTGGTTAACTGGTGTGTAAAATGCCAGACCACAATATCCGACGCGGAAGTGGAACATGAAGACGGTGAAGGCCAGCTTTTTCATTTCAAATATCCCATTGGCAAGGAAAACCCAGGCGAATTTATAGCATTCGCCACCACCCGCCCGGAAACCATGTTGGGAGACGTGGCAATAGCCGTCCACCCAGACGACCCGCGCTATGCCAAGCTTATCGGCCAATACGCAACTATGCCCATTGTAAACCGTAAAATCCCCATAATACCTGACACCTATGTAGACCCGGAGTATGGCACCGGCGCCGTTAAAGTAACCCCTGCCCACGACCCAAACGACTTCGAAATAGGCCAGCGCCATAACCTGCCCGTAATAAATATAATGAACGACGACGGCACAATAAACGAAACCGGCGGTACCTTTAGCGGCCTGTCCCGTGAAGCCGCCCGAAAAAAAATAATAGAAGAAATGGCCGCCCTGGGCCTATATATCAAAACCGAAACCATAACCCACGCCAAAGGCACCCACGACCGCTGCAACGTAATAGTTGAGCCGCTGATAAAGCTGCAATGGTTCCTAAAAATGGACGAACTGGCCAAGCCCGCCCTAGAGGCATATACCTCCGGCAAGCTGAAGTTCAACCGCGAAAGGTTTGGCAAGGTGTATCAGCACTGGCTGGAGATTATACGCGACTGGTGCATTTCCAGGCAAATATGGTGGGGGCACCGCATCCCGGCTTACTACTGCGGTGCCGGCCATGTGACCATAGCCAAAGCGCCGCCTACTGCCTGCACCACTTGCGGCGACACCAACCTAAAACAAGACGAAGACACCCTTGATACATGGTTCTCTTCGGCTCTATGGCCCTTTTCAACATTAGGCTGGCCGGAAAAAACACCGGATTTGGAATATTTCTACCCCACAAACGTACTTGTAACCGCCCCGGAAATAATCTTCTTCTGGGTGGTACGCATGGTGTTTATGGGCTATAAGTTCACCGGAAAGGCCCCCTTTAGCGATGTTGTAATCCACGGCATAGTCCGGGACGACCAAGGCCGTAAAATGTCCAAATCCCTTGGTAATGGCATAGACCCGCTGGAAATTGTAGAAAAATACGGCGCAGACGTAATGCGTCTGACAATGGTAAACGGCAACGCAATTGAAAACGACACCCGATTTTACTGGGAACGGGTAGAGTTCTCGCGGAATTTTATGAATAAGCTATGGAATGCCAGCCGTTTTGTATTAATGAACTTAGACGCGGGAACAGGCATATTAGAGCCGCCAGCCGCCGGCGAAGCCTACGAGACAACCGCCTCCGATAAAACCGGCAATGCACCCACAGAGGCAACTACCCTGGAAGACCGCTGGATAAAATCCCGCCTAAACGCCTTAACAAAAGATGTAACAGAAAAACTGGATGCCCACGAGTTGGGCCTGGCCGCACAAAAAATAGTAGACTTTATATGGGACGAGTTTTGCGATTGGTATGTTGAGATTGTAAAGCCGCGCCTATACACAGGCAAAGACGGCAATGGAAGCCCCGAAGATATGGCCTCACGCAGTGCAGCACTGGCCACCTTACGTTCAACCCTTATCACCGCGCTAAAACTGTTGCATCCTATAACTCCCTTCATAACAGAAGATATCTTCCTTGCCCTGCAAAGTGATGAAGAAACCATAATGCTTTCCCAGTGGCCAGCCCACCACAGCGCACAGGCAGACCCTGCCGCCGAAAAAGCCATAGAGGCCGTAAAGGAAGCTGTGCGTAATATCCGCAATATCCGTGCCGAAAAACAGGTTCCGCCTGGGCAAAAAATAAGTGTAATAATACAACCTGCCGATACTAGCGCCGAAGCCCTGTACACCAAGTGCAAAGGCTTCATAGGCTTCCTATCCGGCGCGTCCGAGGTAGAAGTGCGCCAGGCAGGCAGCGAAACCCATTCGCCTGAAAGCGGCCAAGGCCCCCACCGCGATAAAAGCGGAGGGGCTGTGAAGGACGTAATATCATCTGTACTTTCCAACGCAACTTTATATATACCTTTAGAAATAGATACCGAAAAAGAACGGGCCCGCCTAACAAAGGAGAAGCAAAAACTCCATCAAGAACTGGCCCGCATAGACGGCAAGCTAAATAACCAAGGCTTTGTAAGCAAAGCTCCAGCCAGCCTAATTGCCGAAGAGCGGGAGAAACAGGTTAAGTTTGCGGCGATGCTTACAAAAGTTGAAGCAGAATTGGCTGCGCTGTAGGCCTTGCCGCCCAAATAGTTTTATGCCTATCTGGTGCATAAGAACATTCCGTGACCAGCCATTTTCTAAGGCTTTATCTGTATGCCAGAGATATATCGTATTGTTTGACATTTATCCATGAGCAACACCAAGTTGGGGCTGTCCTGTTAACAGGGCAGCCCCTTTAAATTCGGGAAACATCTCTGCAAGCTTACACATTGCCTGATACCGATTCCAATTTAAATCCTATCTGCCTATCTCGGCTAAACGCGGGAAAACGCTTGCTCCGCGTTTCCCGCAGCCGCTCTGTCAGATAGGTTTAAATTTGGAATCGGTATGAGTTGCTCGAAGGACAAATCAGGCGTCTATAGCGAAATCAATGAGAAACAGTCCTGCCCGAGCCGAAAATCGCGAACGTTCCAACGTGTTTTCGGCGACAGGCAGGACTGTTTTCGAATTATTCCTTGTATTGTGCGCCCTGGCGGGTTACACTGTGGCACACATTGAGTTGATTGTATTCCCGAACTCTAATGAAAATGGAATATGCTGAACGCCGAGAGTTTTACGGAAGTGAATAACAATTAGAATCATAACTGCGGGGTAAAGCCCGCGGTTTTGGCCAAAGGAGAAAAAAATGAACCCTACCCAGCCGAGCCCAGCCTATTTGCATCTGCGCCAAGAGCGCCCGGAAGACCATTATGCAGTTGAATCAATTACCCGAGAAGCCCATTGGGACGGCAATTGGGACATGCAGCCCCAGATATGCGATACCCACCTGCTTGTACACAGGCTGCGCCAATGCCCGTCCTATGTGCCTAAGCTACACTATGTGGCCGAATTAGAGGGTAAACTGGTAGGACATATTATGTACTGCGCCAGCAAAATCGTAGACGATGCGGGCAAAACCTACGAAACATTAACATTCGGCCCACTTTCTGTTCTGCCCGAGTATCAGGGCCAAGGTATCGGCAAGACCCTTATGCAGCATACATTTGAAAAAGCCAAACACCTGAGGGCAGCCGTTTCCTCCGGGGACGGTTTGCCTGCAAAATACCGGGCAATCCTTATATTCGGCCACCCGGATTACTATCCCCGTGTAGGTTTTAAGCGGGCTTCAGAGTTTGGAATAACCGATTCAAGCGGCAAGTCCTATGACCCGTTTATGGCATATCTCCTTTATGAAGGGGCCCTGGACGGGGTAAGCGGCCGGTACTATATCGACCCTGCATATGAGAATCTTACCCAGGAGGACATACTGGCCTTCGACAAAAAATTTCCGCCAAAGGAAATGCACATCCCCGTTTCAATAAATGCACTACTGGACCGCCTTTCCCCCTCCGCCCAGAAAGCGCTGGAAGGGTTAAAAGAAAAATCCCTTATGATAATGCAAACAAAAAGCGAGCGGGAAATAACTTCTCTGGACGGGATAGATACCAATGCAATAGAAACTATCCGCGCCGTTATGCGCGAACATGGCTGCAATTGGGGCCAAGCGCGATAACAAGCGAAAGGGCGACAGGCAATGTATTTTCTGCTAATTTCTATTATTTATGTGTCATTTATAAGCCTTGGGCTTGGTGATTCTCTTTTTGGCTCTGCATGGCCTGTTATGCAGCGTGAATTGGGTGTCCCTATACACTTTGCAGGTATTGTATCTATGACAATTGCCGGCGGTACAATTTTCGCGGGGCTAATATCTGATAGGGTTACACGAAAATTTGGAATTGGGGTAGTTGCGCCAGTAAGCGTTTTAATGACGTCTGTTGCACTTTTTGGCTTTTCAACAGCCAGCGAATTTTGGATGCTTTTCATGTGGGCGATTCCTTACGGTATTGGCGGCGGTACACTGGATGCGGCTATAAATAACTATGTGGCAACCAATTATACTTCCCGGCACATGAGCTGGTTACATTGCTTTTGGGGCGTAGGCGCAATAACGGGGCCTTATATAATGGGATTTCATTTGACACAGGGCTTCGGATGGGTTGGGGCTTACAGAACAGCCGCAATTACGCAAATCATTTTTGCTGTGGTATTGGCATTAAGTTTTTCTTTGTGGAAAAAACGCGGGGAAGCAAGCAAGGACAGTTTGCCTGCTAAAGGGCTTAAAGAAATTTTAAAAATACGAGGTGTAAAATTTTCATTATTGGCTTTTTTCGCTTATTGCGCAATAGAAGCAACTACTGGATTATGGGCAAGCACTTTTCTTGTAAATCACAGGGGAATTGAAGCTGAAACAGCAGCACTGTTTGCGTCACTGTTCTTTATTGGCATAACCACAGGGCGGTTTGCGGCTGGGCTTGTTTCCAATAAACTGGGCAGTAAGACAATGATTAAAATAGGAATTGCTACGATTTTTATGGGTATTGGTGCAGTAATTGTTCCGTTAGACACTAATTTATTCGGCTTTGCAGGTTTAATAATAATTGGGCTTGGGTGCGCACCAATTTTCCCTGGGCTTATTCATTTAACCCCATCCAATTTTGGAGCAGAAAATTCTCAAGCAATAATAGGCATACAAATGTCTGGTGCTTATACTGGCTCTGCACTGATGCCTCCACTGTTTGGACTAATAGCAAACACTATTGGGCTTGGTTTTTTCCCTGTGTTTTTGCTAATATTTGCAGGAATATTCTTGGTTATGTTTATATTGTTAAACAGATGCCTTCAAGCTAAATGACATTGGAAACAAGCCCTCGTTGAAATCGTAGTTAAATAAGCCATTCCCAACACTTTTACACCCTCCGGCGTCAAAGAAGTTTTCGCAAAACTCATTAAAAAATTCGACATGCAAGCCGGCAGATGTAAGCGCGTTGATTATATCTGAAACCTTGTACATCCAAAAATATGCTTCAACACCGCCCTTGGGTTCGCTGGCATATCCACCTATGGATTCATCGATATCAGGTTTTTTGCTGAAATATGGATACTGGATTTTCGTGATGTTTTTTGCAAGCTGCCCCGTATCAAACATCATAAAAATAGGATGATTCTCGAAAATATAGAAATACCCATCATCTTTCAAAAGGTGTTTTATTGTTTTGCCCCATTTATTTAAATCGGGCAGCCAACCTATCGCCCCTTCGGAAACGAATACCACATCATATTTTTCATTATGCTTTTCCATTAACTCCATAATGTCGGATTCAATAAAATTCGCATTAGAAACACCTAAATCTTCTGCAAGTTTTTTAGCGTACATGATATTATCGGGAACTAGGTCAACTCCCGTGGCGGATGCGCTCATCTTTGCCAATAGAATAGTGTCTGCGCCTGTATTGCATTGCAGATGAATTATTTCGCTATATATAGCAATTCCCCCTTCTAAAGGTGAATTTCTATAACACCGGTTAAAAACAACACTGCCACTATCACCGCTATATTAACTACTACCGCAATAGGTACCAGAATTTTAAACTTTGGCTTTTGGGTCTTATGGCGCAGTACGCTCATGCCTAACATAGCCCCAAAGCCGCCCATTAGAAACGCACAGGCAATAAGAGTAGCCTCTTTGATACGCATCTTTTTATTTCTTGCCTTACTTTTGTCTATGGCGTACATTGCAAACACTACTATATTCCATAGTACAATGGCTGCCACAATTACATGAATCAGTTGCATTACTCACGCTCCTTAAATGTAGTTTAAGTTCGCACCCACAGGCATAAGTTTACACGATTATACAAATTACGTCACATAGTATATGATAATATGACCGTTATACTTCAGAACCAGCGAACGAAGGAGCATTTTATTGCCAAAATTCAAAAGAAAAAAGATAATGACCGAGCCCGCGCCACCTATGATAAAAGGTAAGTTTATAGGCAACCCACGGGGCTTTGGCTTTGTTGTGCAAGATGACCCGGAGGCAGTGGATACATTTATCCCGCCCTCCATGACAGGTGGCGCACTGCACGGGGATGAGGTGCTGTGCAGACTAAATGAGAAAAAAGCCAAGCCGGTGCATGAGAATAATGGGTACCGTTTGCCAAAATCCCAGGCAAGCCCTATTCCCCCCGACACCGGTCACCGCCAAAGTGGGCAAGTCGTGGAAATAATTCATCGTAAGCCCCTGATTGGCACATATTTTACAATGGGCCGTGAGGGCTTTGTGCGCCCAATTGAGGGCAAAATACCCTATGTATTCACCGTATCACCCAAGACACGAAACCGTTTTGGGCTGGCGGACGGGCATAGGGTTATTTTTGTGGCCCATAAACCAAAACCGGAATCCGTGCGACGGTCTTCAAAAATTACGGATAATTTTCCACTCACTGTTGGCATGATACGCAGCCTTTCCGGCTACACCGGTGATGGGGACGCGATAGGGGGAGCCCGGGATGACGAGATTGTTTCGGCCCTTCCATGCTCTATAGTTGAGGTTATAGGGCATATCCATGACCCTGGCGTAGATGTGCTTACGCTGGTGTATCAATCCGGTATCCCATATCAGTTTCCTGAAGACGTACAAAACCAAGCCGCTAACTTGTCGGAGGAAATAAGCGAAGAAGACCTGCAAGGCCGCCTTGACCTACGTGACATGCATATAATCACCATAGACGGCGAAGACACAAAGGATATAGACGATGCAATATCCTTAACCCAAACCCCGGAAGGCAATTATCAACTTGGCGTGCATATTGCGGATGTATCCCATTATGTTAAGCCCGGCACACCTGTTGATGACGAGGCTCTAAACCGCGGCACAAGCGTGTACTTGGCCGACAGGGTTATCCCTATGCTGCCCCACCGGCTATCCAGCGGGATATGCTCGCTTTTTCCCGGTGTAGACAGGCTGACATTAAGCTGCATGATGACCGTGGATGAGGACGGCCATGTAGTAGCATATGACATTGCGCCGTCTGTAATAAACAGTAAAAGACGATGGACATACCGTGAAGTGCAAGAGATTTTGGATGCAACAACACCGGAAAGCGAAAACAGCACCCAGCTTTTTAGCATCATGAACCGCCTGAGGGAAATCCTATCCCAAAAGCGCAATAAGCGCGGCGCCCTAGACTTCGACCTGCCAGAAGCCAGGATAAAGGTAGACGAAACCGGCCGTCCTATTTCAATTGAGCCGTATCTTCGCACCCATGCCACCGGCATGATAGAGGAGTTTATGATTCTGGCAAACGAGACTATAGCCGCCCACTGCCAAAACCATAATATCCCGCTGATATACCGCGCCCACGATGCACCCACACCTCAGAAACAGGCTATGCTTGCGGGTATTGCAAAATCTATGGGCTTTACCCTCCCCGTAATTTCATCCGGGCCAAGGGCAATCCAGCAGCTGCTTTCCGCCGCAGAGTCAAGCCCCGTCTACCATGGGCTGGCAATGGCGGCTCTAACCAGCTTGCCACAGGCCGTTTATACACCCACAAGCCCAAAGCATTTCGGCCTTGCAAGCGATGCATATTGCCATTTTACGTCGCCCATACGGCGATATGCGGATTTACAGGTGCATCGTATTATCAAAAAGCAGTTTGCCGCAGCAATCCCCCAGCAGACACGGAAATCTACCCCCCACGGGCAACCAGAAAGCGCCGCCTGTGAAAGCGACATAACCGTCATATCCGCCCAATGCTCCCGTACCGAGCGCGAGGCGGAAGCCCTGGAAAGAGAAGTGACTCAGCTAAAAAAGGTTCAATTTATGCAGGGCCAGGTAGGCGAAATATTCATGGGTACAATCTCCGGCATAACCCCCTGGGGCATATTTGTGATGTTGGAAAACACAATAGAGGGCCTAATCCCAAGCCAGCATCTAAAACACCACGGCTTAACCTATGACAAGGATAAAAACCATTACGAAAATAAACGTGGCCGCACAATCTTAACCATGGGCAAAAGCATAAGCATACGCCTTACCCGCGCCGACGAAGATGAACGCAAATTAACCTTCTCCCTGTGTGTATAATTAGCCGCCTCAGAGATTCTAGTTTGCGTCATATAGTTTTCTTAAATATGGAAATTTTTAACCTTTGCGCATATATCGTAACACAAAAAAATGAGCCGCCCCGTGACAAGGTAATGGCTCATTTTGCGTTAATTTGAAACTAGATTAGCGTCCGGTCGTTAACCGTTACGGCTTGTGGGTGGGTGCTATCGCACTCACCCTTTTAATTTGTACTTGTGATACATATATTATACATAACGCAATATCATTTGTAAACTTAATATCATTCAACAACCCCAGCACCATACCCTACCCGAACCAACGTAAGCCCTTCCGGCGGCATGGTCTTCCCCGCCTTAGTCCGGTCACGGGAGAGGATAATCCCCGGTATGTCCCCGGGCAGTATTTTCCCAAGGCCCACATACAGCACCGTCCCGGTGATAATACGCACCATGTTATATAAAAAACCGTTGCCGGTTACGGTAAGGGTAGCAAGCCCCGGCTGAGCCTCTTCCACTTCGCAGGCATAAATCTCCCGTACGGTGGTTTTTGCACTGCCGCCGGTGGCCATAAAAGCAGCAAAATCATGCCGCCCGATAAACATTCCGGCGGCTTTTTTCATAGCTTGTATGTCCAGTGCCTGGGGCATATAAGCACTGTAGCGGCGTAAAAGGGGGTTGGGGGTTGGGTTAGTGTATGTATTATAGGTGTAAGTCTTATACGAGGCGTGGAAACGGGGGTTGAAATCTTCGGAAACGGCCGTGGCCGCGGTTACCGATATATCAGGCGGCAAAAAGCCGTTAAGCACCTGGGGCAGCTTGTTTAGAGGGATGCGTAAATCTTCCGCAAAAAAAGCCGCCCGTTGGCCCAAGGCGTGTACCCCGGCATCGGTGCGGCTGGCGGCTTTTGTTACTATTGGCCCGTTAAGCAACTCTGAAAGGGCCTCTTCCAACCGTTGCTGCACGGCTACAGCGTTTTGCTGGCGCTGCCAGCCTGCATAAGCAGTGCCGTCATAGGCCACTGTCAATAAAATTTGCATGAGTCTAACTACTCCCTTTACATATAGCGGTTATTAGGGTCTACGCATTATGTATCAACCCCAAGCTAACCATTATTGCCCTGTCTGCCTTGCGCATTAGCGCTTCATCCAGCCAGCAAATTTTCTCTCTTAGTCGTTTTTTATCTATGGTACGTATCTGCTCCAGCAAAATAACAGAATCTTTTACTAATGTTGACTGCACAGAGTCTATTTCGATATGTGTAGGCAGTTTCGCCTTATTTATCTGCGAAGTTATTGCCGCGCATATAACCGTTGGGCTGTACTTATTTCCTATATCGTTTTGAATGATTAAAACCGGGCGCACTCCGCCCTGCTCTGACCCGATTACAGGGCTTAAGTCCGCATAAAAAATATCGCCTCGCCTGACTTGTAGCATACTTGTCACTCCCAAACTTCTACTTGCAAATTTTTCAGCATTGTCTATATGCTTAAAAATTTACGGCTTTTGCCGTATGCAAAAGTTACCTTTATATTCCTGTGACTTAATTGTTGCCTTGCTTATACGGTTCTATACTTAGCTAGTAAATTTATTTCTGCAATGCTTCTATGCAGAAATAAATTTACGGTTTTTGCCGAAGGCAAAAAAGCTTCCCTCCAAATTTATTTCTGCAGTGCTTCTATGCGGAAATAAATTTACGGTTTTTGCTTACTTATATGTACTTTATAGTCTTTGGTAAACCCGGGGTACGCGCTTGCCTATTCCGCATACGATTTCGTAACTTATGGTGCCTACAATATCGGCAAGGTCGTCGGCACATAAGCCTTCTTCTTTGCTGCCAAGTAGCACTACCGGGTCCCCCGGGGTTACATCTTGGATATCGGTGACATCGGCCATGCATTGGTCCATACATATTGCGCCGGCTATTGGCGCAAACTGGCCGCGTATTAGCACGCGCCCGCCGTGGGAAAGCCTTCTGGGATAGCCGTCTGCATAGCCTATCGGCAGTACGGCTATTGTACTTTCCCGGGAGGTTTTATAAATATGCCCATAGCTTATGCCCACACCTGCCTCCAGGCGCTTTACCATACTTACTTGGGCCATTAGCCGCATTACGGGCTTAAGCCCCAAATGGGCGCAGGCATCTGCCATTTCTGCCGAAGGCGGCAGGCCGTATAACATGATTCCCACACGGGCTACGTCTGTAAAAATGCTATCCCTAACAAGGGGCAGTTCAGGGGAATCCCCGGCCGCTCTTACCGTTTGGGTAACAGCGCCGGAATTAGCCATATGTTTTTTTAATATATGCAGGCCACGACTTCTGAGTTCATCCAGTACCCAGTTGTACCGGGCTTCCTGTTCGAACATAAAGCCATGGTCCAATTGGTCGCTGGTGGCAAAATGGGTGTATATACCTTCTATGAAAAGATTTGGGTTACGGGCTATTTCGCAAATAGCCCGCACCCCTTCATCGTTTGGCAAAAAGCCCAACCGGCTCATGCCTGTGTCTACTTCAATATGTACAGTCGCCCGTTTGTTGTGACGGGCGGCTACTTCACCTAAGGCTTTAGCGCCTCCTGTTGTGAAAATGGTTTGGATAAGATTATGCTTTACAACTTCCGGTAACAAAGGGGTAGGGGTAAAGCCCATTACTAAGATAGGTGCTTGTATGCCAGATTCCCTTAACTGGATACCCTCTTCGCAGATGGCTACCCCCAGGGCGTCGGCTCCGCATTCAACCATAGTTCGCGCTATCATATGGGCACCATGGCCGTAAGCATCGGCCTTAACAATGCCCATGAGCGCCGTACCCGCCGGTATGCGCTTGCGTATAACCGCGAAATTATGCATCAAGTTATCCAGGCTTATTTCGGCCCAAACTCTCCTGTATTCCATTTTTAACCCCTATGTAAACAGAAATTTATAGTACGGCGAAACTATATTGTAAACAACCCGTCTTCTAGTATAGCATTATACTCGAAAACTTGGTAGGTGACGATAATTCTTTCAGATCCGTCCGCATCAAATATTACCAGCTTTATAGGTGCCATTGTCTCATTGTCTACCCATAAACGCGCAACGGATAAATATGGGTGCCCTGGGGGGATAGTTGCCTCTAGCACAGTGCGCACCCCATCCTCCATATCGGCAACGCTTACGCTTACTTCCTCGCTTAGCTTATAGTTGCGAATGAAGCTTGTCAGGAAAATTTCGCTGCGCTCGGGGATATCTTGCACCATCAGGCTTACGCGCCCGTTTACGCGGTTGTTAAACTGCTGAATTTGCCGCCCGTCGCTTACGGTTATGCTGCCGGATACCGCCTCCGGCGCGGTTACTTCTATGCGATATTCTCCGGTAATGCGGGCGTGCTGAACCGTTTCGTATATGTTTGAACCCTTGTTAGAGCGGTATTCTACCGTTGCCATGGCCCTGTAGGATTGTAATTCGAACAACATCCTTTGTATCCGCTCGAATGCGGTGATTTCCGTGGCGTCTGCCGGGCCCCTTAGCCCGCTGCCTGTGCCGCAGGCTGTTAGCAGCACCAGTGCCATAAGCAGAGCCGTTAGTATTGCCCACTGTCTTTTTTTCATGGTTTCCCTCCGGTTTATGCACGCATAGCAAGGACTGTACTTCGTTTGCCTCACTATATATAATGGTTGGTATATTTATACTTTGCAAACGGCTGGTTTATACGTGATTCACAATAAGAAGGAGGCAAACATGAAATACGGATACTGTATGGGCGTTAATTTTCTGCGGGATGATGCAATGGCGCGGGCAACTTTTGACGCGGTGGCAGAAGCAGGGTTTGACTATGTAGAATTGCCATTATCTGCACTGTGGGCTATGCAGCCAGGTGAAATGGCCAAATTAAATGAAGCCCTGGGCACGATACCTTGCAGGGCCTGTAATATTTTCTTTCCCAGCGGGCTAACAATTGTAGGGCCTAAAAGGGATATGGGTGAGGTAAATGCATATTTAGGAAAAATGATTCCCCTTGCGGCAGGCCTGGGTGTGGAAACTTTGGTATTTGGAAGCGGCGGCGCAAGAAAGATACCAGACGGAGTTAGCCGTGAGGCCGTATGGGATAACCTTCGTGAAGTAGTTAAAGCCATGGATGCCCACGCTAAAATGGCGGGGATAAAAATATCGGTAGAACCCCTTAACCTTAGCGAGACTGATATGATTAATTCCTATGGCCAGGCCGTGGAACTAACAGGAGGGCTTCGGCATGTTTCTACCATGATTGACAGCTACCATGTTGCCACAGACGGCCAAAATTATGATGATGTTTACAAACAACCGGAGGCGCTATGGCATTTGCATACGGCATATCCTGTTGGGCGCATGGTTCCGTCGCCGGAGGATGATATATCTTATTATGCTGATTTCGTGCAGATGGTAAAAACAGTTGGGTATGATGGCAAGATAAGTGTTGAGGGTGCGCTTAGGGCAGAAGCGCCGCTGGATATTGGGGCGGAGGTTAGGGCTTGCTTGGGTGTGCTTAAGGGGATGTTTGAGTAATGTTGCTTCGTGCTAACATATAAAATAAAAACCCCCGGCGGTTAGGCCGGGGCCGGGGGTTATGGTTGCCTTAATTCGCTTTCGAGCCTGTTGCGCAACCTTTCTAGTTTCTTTGGCTCTTTGCCTTCTCTTATTTCCTCTAAAGCATCATCTACATTATCAAGAAGCTGTGCTTTATAGGAGTCGAATTGCTTATCGGTCATACCTTCCATTTCGTCACCTCTTTTCCCCTTATGACGCAAGCCGCAACGTATATCCTTAGCTTGCCTTACATGTACATGGCCTAAGCTTGGGTTAATAGTATCATAATCCGTGTACGTGCTCAATTTTTACTTGCAGCAAATTAATTCGAACCAGTCCCGTCTGCCGCCCTGTCCTAGGGTGTGTCGACAGTAAATATGTGGAAAAGAATTTGTGCTGTATTTTCGCCAGTCGAGGAGGCGCTGACGACGCTTGCCCATAAGGCAAGCTAGGAAGTGCCGACGAAGAATGGCGGAAA
>Ga0123355_10001136_pt1 | contig 36890 bp, 35 predicted proteins | sample TergutEmb28metaG_3_FD_89872 | JGI IMG/M metagenome (GOLD analysis project Ga0123355, IMG submission 89872) | Embiratermes neotenicus P1 segment gut microbial communities from Petit-Saut dam, French Guiana - Emb289 P1 | ecosystem: Host-associated > Arthropoda: Insects > Digestive system > Gut ...
CATCTGCTGTACAGGCTGAAGCCCCATCTGCAAATATTGGCACAGTAACAGGAGTGTCAATTACACGGGAACATCTTGGACGGGTGCAGGAATTAACTTTTATTGGCACAAATGGACAATGGACAGCAACCCGCCAGCAAACTCTCAGCATGTTCAGGCATGTGGGCGGGTCGTTATACAGCCGTAACTTCCATATTACAAGCGGAGGACATGATATTGGTATGGCAGTATCCGCAACATGCGGAGTTTTTACAAACCAAGCGCTTGTTACAGATTTGTATGTTGTAAACCGCACAGGAACTACAACTTCCATAAATGCAGCATATGTTTTTGATGGGTTTACCACAAGGCGTCTATATTATCAAACCTCGTCTGTATCAGGCGGCGCAGGCGTTACCATAAACGGGCGTGGTTGGGGCCACGGTGTAGGCATGAGCCAGCAAGGCGCAAACAGTATGGCACAGGCCGGGCATGACTTCCGCTCAATTTTACATCACTATTACACCGAGGTTACCATTAGAGTGTGGGCACAGCATTAAACAGTGTCTAGGGAAACTGGAGGAAATATAGGAATGGATACAATGTTAAAAAAAGAGGATTTTTACTACGACTTGCCTAAACATCTAATTGCGCAACAGCCCATCGCACAGCGGGATGGATCAAGGTTAATGCACATATGCCGCTCTAGCGGAAAAATAGTCCATAAGCAATTTGTAGATATAAAATCTGTTTTACGCCCTGGGGATTGCATAGTAATAAATGATTCCCGGGTTATTCCCGCACGGCTTATAAGTGACAACAATGTAGAAATGCTTTTGCACGAACGTTTAGATGAAAGCCGCTGGACAGTAATGGTAAAGCCCGGCAAAAAAGCCCGTGAAGGCGATACTTTATCATTTGCAAACGGGAGACTTACCGCCACGGTGCAAGATATAATCGAAGATGGCTTGCGCATTGTTTCCCTTTCTCACGCAGGCGCATTCGAACCACTGCTAGAAGAAATAGGCGAAATGCCCCTTCCCCACTACATCGAAGACGAACAGACAGATACATCTAGGTACCAAACTGTATATGCAAAAAATGACGGCTCTGTAGCCGCACCTACGGCAGGTTTGCATTTTACAGCGGAATTATTGGATGAAATAAAAAAAATGGGCGTCAGTGTGGCTCAGGTCACATTGCATGTAGGTATGGGAACTTTCCGCCCTGTAAAAGAAGACGATATAACCCAGCATCATATGCATAGCGAATATTGCCGCATAGAGCCGGAAGTTGCGGATTTAATTAACCAAACCAAGAAAAACGGCGGTAGAGTAGTTGCCATAGGTACAACAAGCTGCCGCACAATTGAAAGCCGTGCCGGGGACAATGGTGAGGTTATTGCAGGGTCAGGAAAAACTGATATTTTCATATATCCTGGGTATAAATTTAAAGTTATGGATGGTTTGTTAACTAATTTTCATTTACCGGAATCTACCTTAATCATGCTTGTATCAGCTTTTGCTGGGCACGCAAAAACAATGGAAGCCTACAAAGAAGCAGTTAACGAGGAGTATCGCTTTTTTAGTTATGGTGACGCAATGATACTTTTATAAATTTCCACATTGCTATTAATTTGACAAAATAAAAATATCGTGTTACACTTTTATTCAAAGAAGAAGTGTTGCTTCTCACCTCCATGCCGCAAATGTGCGCTAAAAGGTTACAAATTAGATATGTTAACTCCTTTGTATATATGGAGTATCTATTTGTGACAGGTGAGATTTTGCACCTGTCCTTTTTAGTTACTTTCTCATATCTGGGCAAATGTCCCTGTCAAATTAAAGAAGGAGTGATACAGTATTACAGATTTAATGATCAACGAGCAGATTAGAGACCGCGAAATACGCCTGATTGGCGACGATGGCGAGCAGTTAGGCATTATGTCCAGCCGTGACGCACAACAAATTGCGGACGAAAAACGCTTAGATTTGGTGAAAATTTCACCTACGGCAAAGCCACCGGTCTGCAAGATCATGGACTATAGCAAGTTCAGATTTGAACAGTCAAAAAAAGAAAAAGAAGCTAGAAAAAAGCAAAGAACAGTTGACATTAAAGAAGTTCGTTTAACCCCCAATACAGATAAGCACGATGTAGAAGTTAAACTAAAAAGAGCCATTAAGTTTTTAAAAGATGGCGATAAGGTTAAGGTTTCTATACGCTTCCGTGGGCGTGAACTTGGGCGTACAGAAATTGCCCATGTAATTTTAGGGGATTTTGCCCAAAGTATAAGCGAATATGGTACCGTTGAAAAAATGCCAAAAATGGAAGCACGTTCTATGGCTATGTTTTTAACGCCAAAGCAACAACAAGACAAACCAAAGGAGTAAGTTATGCCAAAATTAAAAACAAAGAAAGCTGCCGCAAAGCGCTTTAAAATTACCGGAACAGGTAAATTTAAGCATCCAAAGGCAAACAAAACGCACATCCTTACCAAGAAAAGCCCAAAACGCAAAATGAATCTTCGTAAAATGGGTATGGTGGACAAAACAAACGAAGCTGCAGTAAGACAAATGATGCCTTACGCATAAACACGCACCCAAGGAGGATTTTTGAATGGCACGAATAAAAGGCGCAGTAAATTCTAGAAAAAAGCATAAAAGAACATTAAAATTAGCCCGTGGTTATTTTGGAGCTCGCAGCAGACAATATCGCGCAGCAAAGCAAGCAGTAATGCGCGCAATGGCGGCTTCATTTGCAGGACGCAAACAAACCAAGCGTGAATATCGCCGTTTGTGGATTACACGTATCAATGCTGCGGCACGTATCCATAACCTTAGCTACAGTCAATTTATGCATGGCTTAAAAAAAGCTGGCATGGATATTAACCGCAAAATGTTGGCAGAAATGGCAGTAAACGATGCATCTGCATTTGCAAAACTTGCACAACAAGTACGTTAATTCTTGAATTGATACATTATAGTCGTTGTATATTTCATGAAATTTTTACAAATAATATGTAAAGTCTCGTAACTTACCGTCTGATTAATTTTCAGAGATTAAACAATTGATATACACAAGGAGGAAATAGTTTGAAAGCTACAGGTATTGTTAGAAGAATTGACGATCTGGGAAGAGTTGTAATCCCTAAAGAAATTCGCAGAACATTAAGAATTCGTGAAGGTGACCCACTAGAAATTTTTACCGACCGTGAAGGTGAAATTATTCTAAAAAAATACTCACCAATTGGTGAGCTGGGCACTTTTGCTAGAGAGTACGCAGATACTCTTACTCAAGCATGCGGACACATAGTTTGTATTGTTGACAGAGATCAAATTATTGCCGTTGCAGGTGGGTCAAAAAAAGAATTTTTAGACAGGCGCATTTCCGAACCTCTAGAAAAATTGCTTAACTTGCGTAATGCTTTTGGCGCATCCAGAACAGAAGTAAACTTCGTATCCGTTTTGGAAAACGATGACGAGCCTTCTTATAATCATCAGTTTGTTGCTCCAATAATTGCAGAAGGCGATGTAATTGGCGCAGTAATTTTACTATCCCCAGACCAAAAAATGGGAGAAGTAGAAAGCAAATTAGCAACATGTGCTGCTAGTTTCCTAGGAAAACAAATGGAAAATTAATATTTCAGTAAAGGGCGCAAGCCCTTTTTTTCTTTCGACGAAGGAGGCATAAGCAAGATTATGACTTTTGAAGGACTTTTAGGCCTTATGGACACCCTACTTGGTGAAAACGGCTGTCCGTGGGATAAAGAGCAAACCCATGAAAGCTTACGGGAATATATGCTGGAAGAATGCAATGAGGCACTTGATGCAATAAACCAACAAGATATGACTTCTTTGAAAGAAGAATTGGGCGATGTACTACTGCAAGTTATCTTTCATGCAAAAATAGCGCAAAAAGCGGGCCATTTCACAATAAACGACGTAATTGACACCTTGTCGACAAAGCTCATAAATCGCCATTCTCATGTATTTGGCGCAGACACAGCCTTAAGTGCAGCAGATGCATTAGAGATTTGGAAAGCAAATAAAGAAAAAGAGCGTTCCAATAAATCTATCGATATATCTGTATAAATTAACTCTTAATGAAGAATTCAGGGCGTTTATGTTGCAAATAGTTAACTTATAAATCTTTTTTATAAATAATTACTTAATTTTTCTTGACAAAATCCGCAGAACCGTTTATAAATACGTTCAGCAAGTAAGAGCCGCATTTGGCGGCCTTATTCAAAAGGAGGATACATCATGAATAAGACGGAACTAATTGCGGCAGTAGCAGCAAAATCCGATCTAACAAAAAAAGACACTGAAAAGTTTCTTTCAGCTTTTGAGGACGTTGTTACCGAAGCACTTGTTGCTAATCAAAAAGTGCAAATGGTAGGGTTCCTAACAATTGACGTTGTAACCCGTGCAGAGCGCGAAGGCCGCAACCCACAAACAGGCAAGCCAATGAAAATTGCTGCTTCTAAAGCTCCTCGCTTTAAAGTTGGTAAAAAACTTAAAGATGCCGTTAATGGCAATTAATTACTTTTCAACTCATTTAGCCCTACTTAACCGGTAGGGCTTTTTAATTTGTATTTCTATATTGTGTGCATGCGCATAATAAGCAATGTATCGTTTTTAGTTATTTTTTGGTTATGCTTGCCATTTAAGTGCATAACTGCTATAATTTATCTAAGGGTTTCCTTCCTCAACGTAGTAAGGAGAAGGCATAATGCAGTATTTAACCAATTACAAAGGCGAAACTTTTAACAAAGTGCCTACATCGGTATTTGTAGATTATGAAGCATGGTTCTATGGTTGTAAAAATCAATATCAAGTTGGCCCGGATATTATGGATTGGTTCAACCATGTACGGGACAAAGGCGAACTTCGTGATGTAATTTTTTTTGCGGATTTTTCTCAAGATGCAATAAAAGATCATCCTATAAAGCTAAGAAGTATCTCTACTAGTATTATCGATTGCTCTAAAGGAGATAAAACAAAAGATTACACCGATTTTATTATGCTGGACCACATATACCAGCACCTTTTTAGAAGGCAAGAAATCATGCATTTTATACTTTTTACAGGAGATAGCCATTTTCAAAGTATTGTTGCATTTTTACGCAACTTCAATGATAAAATGGTTGGTATTTATGCTGTCGAAGGCTCTTTGAGTCCCCTGCTTTCAGGTGCAGCCAACTGGTATGCCAAAATATTGCCGTCAAAAGAACGCAACAACTCTTTAGAGCAGGCAATAATAAAAAATTTGATATGGGTACAAGAAAAAAGCGACATTGTAGCAACATACAAAAAAACCGTTAGCGTAGTTTCCCGCTACAATCCTGAATTTTCAGAAGAAGACGTAGATTCGGCATTAAGCAAAATGATTGCATCAGGCATCATTCGGCAGGAAGAAACAATATTGCCTAGCACAGGATATTTAGTAAAAAGACTTATTTATAACGAAAACGATGACATTTATGATATGTCTGAAAGAAAAAATCATGAAAGGGTAAGCACTTCTGAAACATAGTAATTTTATATTTGCAACTCGCCCGGACAGGAAGCCCTAAGTTTTATTACAATAATTATATTACAAATCCGTTATGCATCTTGCATAACGGATGTTTTTTTATTATGATGTTAGTAATTCTACAATTTTCGGGGGTTCTCGATGAAAACAATTAGAAATTTTATGCTGGTTGGTTTTTTTGCCGTTTTCAGCTTAATGTTATATGTGGATACATATGCTTCAAATGTACGCCTAATCATTGATAATCAGGAGATTATTGAGCTTCCTTCGCCTCCTGTTATCCGTGACGATAGCGTACTTGTACCTGCACGGGCAGTTTTCGAACGCATGGGCGGTATCGTTGGTTGGCATTCCGGAAACAGGCAAGTTACTGTATTCTATGGCAACGATGTTCTTGTTATGACTATCGACGACCGTACGGCAATTTTAAACGGTGTGCCTGTGCGTATGCCAACAGCTCCAATAATTATAAACGAGAGTACAATGATACCCTTACGTTTTCCTGGGGAGGCTTTTGGCTTTGGTGTATATTGGGACAGAACAAACCGTGCTGCAATAATTAATTCTCCTGATTATGGAAATGATTATGAATCAAGCACTTTACCACCCAACGACCTTCCACTTACTGAAGGCCCGCCAATTACACTGTGGCCTTCCGACGAACCGGAACAAGAGCCTACAGAACCCGAAGAATCACCGACATTTCCAGAAGATTACCTTGATGATACTACAAACGGCGAAAAATCTAACAATATTATAAGCATGCCACCGCCAGGGTCTAACTTAACATCTCCGGAAAATGCTAATTTATCACGCAATGTATCGTCCTCGCCAATTTTAACTGCAAGCCATCCACAAACTAATATCACACAAATACTAACCCCTGCAGAAGTTGGTACAGGTGCTTACGTAATTGTAGCTTCATCGCCTATTTCCGAAGTAAATTATTTTGTGTTGTCTGATAATAGAGTTGTAGTTGATATCTATAATGCAGTAAATAAAATCCCCGGTGACATCCCCGGTCATGCTTCTGTTCCTGTTAGCAGTGGGCATACCGCTCAGTTTTCTACATCACCAATGGTTACACGGGTGGTATTTCGCGTTACCCAAGCTGCGGAATTTACTTTATCCCTATCTTCAAACAGAGAGACTTTAACAGTTGCCTTTGTATCAAATAATATTACAAATGTACAGCTTCAGCCAGTACAAGGTTTGGATACATTATTAATTCAAGGTAATGTTCTTCCATCTGTTCGCATATCATCAGAAGGTTTCCCCAACTACTTAATAATTAATATCGACAACGCAAATATGCTTACTGAGGGGAACTCCCATGTAATTGGTACTTTTGTAACACATTTTTCAACAGGACAACGAAGCGACGGTTCTGCATATGTTCGTTTGTATGTGGGAGACAAATGGCCTACATTTAGCATTAATTATAATGAAAATACTGTAATCCTAACTTTGCATAACAACCCAACAGGAGTAAGATATGACTCCTTAAGACGTGAGTTGCATATTTTAAGAGATACGGGTTTTCATATGGATGTAAACCAAGTGCAGCATATTAACGAGTATTTAAATTTGCGTTACTCCCTGGTACTTCCTAATTCAGCATCCATGCTTGGGCGTGGCGAACTTGGTGTTATAGATGGTTTTATTAATACAATAACACTGCAGCAAGATACAACAGGCAATTTGCGCATAGTATTTGATACAACAAGAGTGCTTGCTTTCACTATACATGAAACACCAGAGGCTTATATTATTCGTGCCCATTTACCCAGCGATATAAACCCATTTATTGTAGTAATTGACCCGGGACACGGTGGGTCTAACATTGGGTCTGCACACAATGGCGTAATAGAAAGACATTTAGCTCTTGCAATTGCCCAAAAAGTAATGCAGCTTTTAGATAATAATCCGTATATACAAGGATACATGACAAGATGGGATGACAGCACGATATATAATTACAGACGGGCAGAATTTGCCAACGAACTTGGAGCAGATTTATTTGTTTCAATTCATGCCAATGCCGCAGTACACAACACTACGCCGCAAACAATTAACCCTGCCCCTCATGGAATAGAAACATGGTACAATTTTGGCGAAAGAGAGCGAAATAGCAATAATAACTTCACCAGCCGCCAATTTGCCGAAATTATACAAAGACATATGATTTCCAGAACCGGTGCAAACTGTCGTGGAGTGCGATATGGCCCAAGGCTTGTTGTTGTTCGTGAAAGCAATATGCCTTCCGTACTTCTTGAAGTTGGTTTCCTAACAAACCCTGCAGAGGCCGCAAGACTGGCAACATCTCAGCACCAATGGCTATTGGCCCATGCTATTTATGATGCGATTGTAGAGGCTGCCAATACGTTTGCTAGGGCCTAGATGGAATCTCGGAATAGTAAAGACAATCTACATCCTTTGAAGTGTTGTTGGTAAAACCTTGGGACTGTATGGGTAATTCCTTTAAAGTGCATTTCCCATCATGCTGATAAAAGCAGTTATGTGTACAATTAATATCCATGATTTTCTCCTTAAATAAGTATAGCGCAGATTAAATCTGCGCTATTATTATGCCCCAATATCAAACGTCTATGCGGTTAAGTGATCCAAGCTTTCAAACCTATATCCCATCTCTTTGTATTTGGTCAAAAGCTCATCTAAAATAATTGCATTTGTCTTAGATGTGTTATGCAGCAATATTACCGCACCGGGGTGTGCCCGTGGAATTAATTTGTCAAATGCCTCCTTTTTAGAAGGTTGCTTTTTTTCATCCCAGTCTTTATATGCACAACTCCAGAATATTGTTTTATACCCTAACTCTTGTGCATGCTTTAAATTGCTTTCACTGTAAATTCCTTTTGGGGGCCTGTAGTAACGCGGTATTTCGCTGCCGGTTACTTGCTTGTATAGCTCTTCTACTTTAGCTAACTCTTTTGCAAAAGCATCTTTATCATTTATTTTGCTCATGTTGGGGTGGGTCATTGTATGGTTGGCCACTATATGCCCTTCTGCCACCATGCGGTTAATCAGCTCCGGGTAATCGCGAATATAATTTCCCACAAGAAAAAATGCAGCCGGGACTTCATGTTTTTTTAGTACATCTAGTATACCGGCAGTTAAATCTATTTCGTAACCTGCATCAAAGGTTAGGTACAGTACTTTTTCGTTTTCTACGCCAATAAAATAGGAATCGTACTGCTTAAGATGTTCTGCAGTTACCGGGCCTGTAGGGCGTGACCCGTCTTTCGGGAAATGCAACCCCCAATTCTGCCCTGCAAAAACAGGGGTTGTGCAAAGTATAGTTATTAATAAACATATCGTAATAATTTTTTTCAATATCATCACCTCATGAGCTAGGTTGGCCTTTGTGATGATATTTATGCACGTTAAAAGCAAACCGTTTTATAGTTCGCCTGACAATTTTTTACTTGCTAAAATATTAGAAAATGTCTATAATATTTCTACAGAGCCTGGGATGCTCGACAACCTATTATTTTGAACCTACAGAACCAAAATGGGAGTCCTATTATTGCAAAGTCTATGCCGTGCTACGCATTTATGTGCAGATGCAGAAGCTCTTGTTGCGGACACCCCCCTAGCTTACGGCTAGGTGTCAAAATATAGGACCGGCATTTTGGGCCTTCTTTATGACTGTTTTTAAACAATGAAAGGAATTGCGTTATGAACCCAACGGATGCACAGTTGCTTGCAACTGCAAAGTTGGAAAAGTTAATGACGCCGCCAGTAACAGGGGCTTTTGAAAGCATCCTCTTAAAGTATGAAAAATTGATTCACTACATAGCTCGTCGCTATTTTTCTTGTTGGGAAGATGCATTGGACGCAAGCCAGGAAGCAGCTTTAAAAATATATAATGGTATCCAACAAGTAGAAATCCCTAAAGATGGCAGCCTTAAACCGTGGATATGTACAATAATTACACGCACTTGTCTAGATGCAGTACGTAAAAAGCGCATTCAAACACTGGAATTAACCGAAGAAACCATACAAGGTTCCCTACCCTCTGCGGAAGAAACTGCCACTGCCAACGAACGAGTTAGGGAAATATTAGACGCCATACAAAAACTACCTGTGGAATTCCGCATAATGATAATTCTACGTGACATGCAGGGGTTGCCCTACGAAGAAATAACAAAGATCTTAAACATAAATGTAGGTACGGTAAAATCCAGATTATCCCGTGCAAGAGCCGGACTAAAAAAACTTATTGAAACAAAGGAGTAATTATGGGAAGCACAGAACAAACACATACCGGGTTGCCAAATTATTCCCGTGGCGAAGAACTATTTAACATGATTACCCACATAGTTGGCGGCAGCCTTGGCCTGGTTGCATTACTGGCCTGTGTTATTGTTGCAGGGCTTCATCAAAATGCATGGGGTATAGTCAGTGGTATAATTTACGGCTTCACGGTTATTTTATTGTTTACCATGTCCAGTATTTATCATGGCCTTAATATTGGAACGCCTAAGCGAGTCTTTAGGGTATTAGACCACTGCACAATTTATGTCCTTATTGCCGGAACCTATACACCTATTGTACTTGGGCAGTTTAGAGAAGTTTATCCATTAGATGCATGGCTTATTTTCGGCGTAATTTGGGGGCTTGCGATTATTGGTATAACTTTAACAGGTGTCGACCGAAAGCGTTTTGCCATATTTTCTATGGTATGTTATCTTGGCATGGGTTGGATGGTTATATTTAGGATAAACAGGCTATTAAGCGTTTTAGGTGTGCCTTTTTTTATACTACTTCTGATTGGTGGTGTGCTTTACACAGTTGGAGCAATTTTTTACGGCGTTGGTAAACATAAAAAATACATGCATTCTGTGTTTCATTTATTTGTTAATGCGGCATCAATTTTGCATTCGGTAGCAATTGCGGCATTTATTATGCCACGGTAATTATTGTTTGCTTTATGCCGTAACTTCGGCTTCCTTCACATATAAAAGTGTACTTCCCACATTACAGGTTTTTTTATGAGTAGCAGAGCGGCAGTTTTTACAGGAATGGAAAAATAAATGGCTGTACAATTTGCAAACTCCTTTTTTGGGTCTGCGTACCAGCAGTTTTGTTCCCGACACAACTCGTCTTTCTATTTGAGAGAACACATGCCACATAGGCGTTACTTGCATAGCAAAATGTATTATGGAATATTCCGTTAAAGAAAAATCTGCATTGCCGCCGTCTTGATGTATTACACGAATAAAATCGGCTAGTCCCAAGCAATTAACAGTGGCTTGAGCTTTTGGAATGCAATGACTGTCGTTATCAATTACCGTAATTTTTGCCCCTGTTTCTTGATGCAATAAAATTGCTGTTAAGGGGCAAATTCCACCCCCAACAAATAAAACATTATCATTACTTGTTATATTTGCAAGCGCAATTTCTTTTTGCACTATATCTTTGTAATATTTAGAAGCTAACCAATAAATGACTTTAGTTTTCGCCGCCATTACTTCAAGTTTTTGCGTAAATTTTACTATCATAAACACCGCCTGTACCATAAATTGTCCTATGACACAAATATTTGAGCAATCTGGTTTATTATCCCGCCAACCAATAATGCCAATATTATTGTTGACACAGTAATAAAAAATGCAACTTTAAGTTTAAATTCCTTTGTCAAAATTGCAAGCACAGATAAGCACGGTAAATACATAAGGGAAACAACACCCGCAACAAAAGCCTGCAATGCAGTTAGGTTTAATGCTATCAAAGGTGCCACAGACATTTCACGGCGTACAATTCCTAAAATTAATCCAACTACTGCGTCTGCCGGCAAGCCCAGCCATTGGCTTACAAGTGGTTGGGCTTGTACAGCTATGGCATTTAATAGCCCAGTTTCTGTTAGTAGTGCAGCTACCAAAATAGCAATCATCATTGGGCCTTGGGCATCCGCCAAAAAATGCTTCATACGGGTTATTATTTTCCGGGTTATAGATTTTGCATCCGGAACAAGAAAGTTTGGTATTTCAAGAAGTAATGGGTCTGTCCTGCCCTTAACAAGCTTACCTGCAACTAAAGAGACAGTAATAAATAATGTAAAGCCGAATAGAATCATAGCCGGCATCATCCACCAATAAAAGCCAGACAGCAGACTAATCATAGCACCTGTTTGCGATATACATGGGATTGCAAAACATATTGCAGCTGTAACAACCAGCCGCTCTTTACGGGAAGTGGCGGCGCGACTGCTAATAATAGCAGGAACCGCACACCCAAATCCCATCAAAATGTATATGAGACTGCCCCCTTGGGCACCTAATTTACGCATGATATTATCAAACAAAACACTAAGTCTTGGCAAATAGCCAGAATCTTCTGCAAAAGAAAAAGCAACATAAAACAATAATACATAGGGGAAAATTAATGCCAAAATCCATTCGAAACTTATTACAAAAATCCCAAACTCACCTATCAAGATGTTTTGTAGCATGCCTTCTGGAAGTAACCTTGTAAAAACATTACGGAAAAAAGGAACAATTGCACCATTTACCAATGGAAGAAGAAATACAGCCCTTAATGCCCTGCCCCCACCTACAACAAAACCAATTAATAGCAAGCTGGCTAAAGTCGCTAATGGAATACCTGGGAATGGCTTTATCATAGCATCGCCAAGTTTGTCTATAAAACTTGGGTTGGCATTATTTTGTTTACATACTTTACGAGAAATTTCCTTTGACGTTTCCCAAACATCACCTACCGGGGTTTTACAATTTTGTTGGCAGGTATCGCATTTGCCGGAAGCACAGGGGCCTTGTGTTAATATAATTTTCAAGTATTTTGTTAATTCATCGATACCCTGTTTTTTTACTGCCACGGTTTTAACAACTGGCCCTCCTAATTCCTGAGCCAGCAGTTTCTCGTTAATACTTATGCCATGACGCTCGGCGACATCCAGCAGATTAAGCACATAAATAGTAGGAATTTTGTACTTACGCATTTCAAGTGCTAAGGGAAGATTGCGTTCCAAGTTAGAAGCATCAAGCACACAAATAATAGCATCGGCACCGCTTTCCATAAAGCTAACGGCGGCACTTTCTGCTTCTGATGTAGGTATTAAAGAATATGTACCCGGTACATCAATTAAAGAATACTCCTCTTTATCTTTTCCAAAAGGAATATTAAGGCGACCTTCCATAAAAGTTACAGTAGTCCCAGTATAGTTTGAACTTACGGCGTGAATCCCCGTCAGCATAGTAAAAAAAATGCTTTTCCCTACGTTTGGGTTACCCATTAGCAAGATTTTACGTTTGTTTGGTGTACTCATTATACCGCAGCCTCTTTTATAGAAATTTGCTTGGCAATATCCTTGCCTATTGCTACAGAATAAGCATTTTGCACCCGTAGTAATATTGGGCCCCCAAAGGCATAGCGGTTTTGTATTATAACTTCGCGATTTTGATGAATACCAAGATTTTTTAACAATTCATTATTCGGAACAGATACTATTTTAAATGCTTTATTTTTTCTTGCCTCGTATAAGTTCATTTGTATACCTCCTAAATCTAAAAGTTAGTTTAGACTAACCATGTAATAATGTTAGTCTAAACTAACTCTTTTGTCAAGAGGTAACTAAAATATTCCGCTATTTTTTGAACTGACAGTTGAAGGAGGAACTCCTTTATATTTTTTAAATAATCGACTAAAGTAAAATACATCTGTAAACCCACAATATTGTGCAACTTCAGATACGTTCCACTTACCGGACCGCAGCATATCTTCCGCTTGGTTTAAACGAATTGTGTTTAAATAATCGCGAAAAGTAACTTGAGTCTCTTTTTTAAACAATGCGCCGAAATAAACCGGGTTTAATGAAACGGCCTCTGCAACGGTGGAAATGTTTAACGAGTCCGCATAATTATCTGTTATAAAACGTATTGCTTTTTTTACACGAGGGTCAAATTGATGAGTATTGATTTCATACATTAATATGGTTAAAAACCGCTGTAATATCAGCATTAAATAAGCACGGACACACATAATATACCCCGATGGACGACTTAACCAAATTTCATTTAATCGCCTGTAATACGAGATTATATCCCCATGTACGCCGGCGGCTGACACTAAAGGAAGTGGAACGTCTATATCTTTGCCACTTGTAAGGTCATGAATAGTAAAGTTTGCGGCTAAGCATTCAAATTCTGCAGGGGTGTCGCTTATGGCGTAACGTTCGGAGCCTTTGGGAATGCATAGTAAATCCCCAGTTTTCACAGTTATTTTTTCATTGTTAATTGTATAAGTAGCTTCGCCTTTGGTAACATATGTCAGGTCTATAAAATCAATTTTACTTGGTTCTATAACCCATGTCGAAGTACTAGTTCTATTATTAAAATACCCAAGGGTTGGGATGGCGTTACTAAAATCTTCAAGTTGCATACTACATCCCTCAAGTCTTTGGATTTTTTACTTACACTGTTTATATATGTTTACAAAACACAAACTTTCCTGATTTTATCCATGTTTGTTGCATCTTGTCAAGTTTATTATATAGGCTATAAATAAAGAATAGTATGAAAGCGAGTGTTATCTGATGAAAAAGGATTCTAATTTTAATTACAAAGGGTGGTTTCAACCCTCTAGTCAAACAAACTTTACGGTAAAAGATTCAGACTTTTTTGCAGCACTGGAGTGTCGCAACCTTTTAGAAGAGTTATTTGACAATAAAGCTAATGAACACAGCTATGAAATTTCCTTTAACATCAATACAAGTTTACCAACTGAGGGTTACACTTTAACCGGTTCTCAAACAGGGATGTTAATTGAAGGAGGCAGTGAAGGCGGCCTTTTGTATGGTGTGTACGGTTTTTTTAGACGTATAAGCCAAGGTGAACAGCTGCAGAACTTAAATGTGTCAGATTCCCCTAAAGTAAATGCCCGCATTTTAAACCACTGGGATAATGGTGATGGTAGTGTAGAGCGGGGGTATGCAGGAAAATCTTTATTTTGGAAAGACGGCAAAATTGGCTACGATTTAGAACGGTTAAAGGACTATGCACGTTTACTTGCCAGCGTTGGTATTAATCAAATTAGTATAAATAATGTAAACGTTCGCCCACTTACCGCAAAACTATTGACGGATGAAGGGTTAACAGATTTAGTTAAAGTTGCAGAAGTATTTCGCCCATTTGGAATAAAACTTATTATTGCAGTGCATTTTGATAGCCCTGTATGGTTGGGTGGCCTTAAAACATCCGACCCAATTGATCCAAAAGTTGCGCAATTTTGGCAAGATGCTGCTGCAAGAGTATATAAAGCCGTACCAGACTTGGCAGGCTTTTTAGTTAAGGCAGATTCCGAATTTAACTTGGGGCCTCTAGCATTTGGTCATACACAGGATATAGGAGCAAATGTAATTGCAAAAGCTCTTGCACCATATGGCGGAACAGTGCATTGGCGTTGCTTTGTGTATAACTGCTTACAAGATTGGCGTGACACTATAACAGACAGACCCAAAGCCGCATATGATACTTTTTTCCCTATAGATGGCAAATTTGATTCTAACGTAATTTTACAAATTAAGCATGGCCCGTCAGATTTTCAGGTGCGGGAGCCAAACTCCCCTCTTCTGGGTGCAATGCCTAAAACCAGGCAGTCTATTGAACTGCAAATTGCCCAAGAATACACCGGCCAGCAAAAAGATTTATATGCATGGGCTGTACAATGGGAAGAAATCTTTGACCATCCCTTCAACGAGACCCATACTACCCGGGACTTGGTTGGGCAAGAAAAAGAAATTGAAGCAGTAGTTGCTGTATCAAACACCGGTAACGATGACAATTGGTGCGGCAATTTAATGGCACAAGCTAATTTGTATGCCTTTGGACGCATGGCCTGGAACCCCGCACTTACGGCGGCAGATGTTACTAAGGAATGGACTGCACTAACCTTTGGTACTAGCACGGCAGTGTTTGACCCAATTGTAAAAATGGTGCTTGATTCACGTTTGACATATGAAAAATATAATGCCCCATTAGGCATTGGCTGGATGGTGAATATTAACCACCACTATGGCCCAAGTGTAGACGGATATGAATATATGAAATGGGGCACTTACCATCGTGCAGACACAAAAGCCATTGGTGTAGACCGTACCCGAAATGGCACAGGTTATACAGCCCAATATCAGCCCTATGTCCGTGATATGTACGAGAATATAGAAACTTGCCCGGAAGAATTATTGCTATACTTCCACCGCCTTAATTATGATTACAAACTAAAAAGCGACAAGACTCTTCTTCAACATATCTACGACACTCATTTTGAAGGTGTGGAAGAAGTAGAGGGCTTTATAAAAACATGGGAATCTCTAAAAGGACTTATACCCGAAAGTGCATACCAGCCTGTTAGAGAAAAATTTGACTTGCAACTTGCAAACGCTAAAGAATGGCGTGATGTTATAAATTCTTATTTTTACAGGAAAACCAGTATTGCTGATAGTAAGGGACGGAAAATCTATGATTAAGCTACCTGCATTTATAAGTGACGGTATGGTAATTAGCAAAAAGGCAAAAATTTGGGGATGGACAAAACCGGATGAAAATGTATCTATAGAATTTCTAGGCAATGTTTATACAGTTACATCTGACGATACCGGACGGTTTGAGGTCGTAGTTTTAGCAGAAAACTATGGCGGGCCACATATTATGACTATAGGCGACACCAACATAAATGATGTATATGTTGGACGTGTATGGCTTTGCGGCGGGCAGTCTAATATGGAGGGTTCCATCGAGCGTACACGTTTACTAATGCCGCATCATATTGTTGAAGATAGCCGAATTCGCATGTTTCAAGTGGAAAAAGGGCTGCGCTTCGACATGCCTGCCAATAACACAAATGGAAAATGGCGCACTGCCACAGGTAATATGGATGATTTATTTGCCGTGCCATACTTCTTTGCACGTCAACTACTAACAGATGACCCTACCCCTATAGGGTTGCTTTGCACACCCGCAGGGGGAACGCCAATAGAGGGCTGGCTCCCGGAAGAAATAGTTCAAGAATTTCCGGGCTACTATAATGAACTTCTTCCCATGAAAGATACTGGATTTATCGAAGCTGAAACGGGCAAGGGTAACATTCGCGTACAATCATGGCATAAAAAGCTAGCCGATGAAGATATTGGCCTTGCAGAAAAATGGGAATCTCCTGATTATAACGATGATACATGGGAAACTCGTATGTTACTTGACCCTTCAGGGCTACCGAAACATGGCGCAGTGTGGTTGCGTAAGCGAGTTAGTTTACCAAAACACTCCGGCAAAGTAATGTTGAAGTTCGGTAGGATTGTAAATAGTGTGAAAGTGTTCGTAAATGGTCAGCAAGTGACATCTGTAGAGTATATGTACCCTCCTTGTGTTTGCACATTGCCGGAGGGGCTGCTGAAAGAAGGCGAAAATCTTATTGCCATACGCATAGTTGGCGATTCTAATAGCCCACATGCTGTACCTGGTAAGGAATATGCCCTTATTGGCGAAGGCTGGTATGTAGACTTATCCGGAGAATGGAAGAAACGAGTCGGAACAGATATGCCTATGTGTGGATCGGGGGCTTGGTTTTATGGTCGTCCCTGTGGCGTATATAATTTCATGCTTGCCCCGGTGCTGGGCTATTCAATAGACGGCATGATTTGGTATCAAGGGGAGTCGAATACAGGACGCACCGACATATATAAAGATTTGTTTACGGCTTTTACAAAACACATGAGAACACACTTTGGCGAAAATTTGCCTATTATTTTTAATCAGTTAGCAAATTTTGGTGACGCAAACAATGGCATAGGCGAAAATTGGGCAAAGTTACGAGAGCAGCAACGCAAATGCCTAGAAATACCAAACACCGCAATGTCTGTAAGCATAGACTGCGGAGAATGGAATGACATTCATCCACTGGATAAAAAAACTGTAGGCGAACGCATGGCTTTACATGCCCGCAAGCTGGCTTATAACCAAGATCTTATTACCGATGGCCCTAGTGTATTAAAAGCAGTATGCAACGATGGCAAGTTGACAATACATTTTAAATATGGTGTTGGATTGTGGGCAAAAAATGGCTACCCAATATTAGACGTTATAGATAAAACAGGATATGCTCATAAATTTTATGGGATTATAAAAGGTGAAACCTTAGTAGTGGATATAGGCAAAATTAGTGCAAAGTATGTACGGTTTGGCTGGGTAGATTGCCCATCGGTTTCGGTATATAATGCGTATAATCTGCCGGCCTCACCATTTGAAATTGAAATTACTTGATAATAATAGTAAAAAGGCTGTTTCGTAGTTGAGCGAAACAGCCTTTTGTCATCAATCAATAATCTTGTACTTACCAGCCAATGCCAACAAAGAAAAGAAGTACAAACAGTTGTCATAGTAACGGCGTTTGTCAGTTCGCATTTCTGCATCCATAAAAGCCCTTATCAGCTTTTCAGATTCTTCATTTACAGGCCGTGCGGCAGATACTGCCGCCGCAGTGGCAAGCAGCCCAAGAGGATGCATGATTTCTTCCGGGTAAGGTGTGCCATCAATGTAAACGGCTGTTTCCGTCATTGCATCCGGGCGTGACAAGTAGAATCGCTGCAACTTTTCAGCTTCTTCTTTGTTCCAGTCGTTTGCCTCACCGGCCCATAGGGAATCCAACCCAACATTTAAGGCAACACGGTAAGAGTCGCTGTAATGAGCCTGGGCTATAGGCCGACGTTCCAGTACAGTAGGCGTGCCATCAAAATTGCCATAGTCCGGTGCAAGCCCGGTTATTGGGTGGCAAGCCGTTGGCAGATACTCACGGCTGGCCTTTGCTGCCGCAAACATAAATGCCTCGTCCTGTGGGTAACACCATTCTGCAATAAGCTCATAAAAATGCGGCAAGTGGTAGGATGGGTCGGAAAAAGGCGAGCCGGGTACAAATAAAATCAGCTTGTTATCATTGTTAAACATTGGCGCACCGGTATCCGGTTCTTGCCCCTTGTGTATCATAGCGCGGATTATTTCTTTAGCTTGGTGACTGTAGTCTAAAGGCGGTTCGCCGTCCCCCCATAAATGTGATGCAAAGAAAAGTGCCATCGCAAAGTACTCTTCGCCGTCCGGAGCAGGGCCCTCGCTGTTTTTTTTGCCATCCAATTGACATGACCAAGCAAAGTATCCCTTAAATGGTCCATTTTTTTGATACATATGGGTCATACTCCACAACCACAGTTTGTCAAAAATATCTTTGCGGTTCATCTGTACTGCCATCATCATGCCGTAAGACATACCTTCGCTGCGGGCATCTATGTTGCCTGTATCCTCCATGCAGCCAGTATCCCCGAAGTCATGAAAAAATTTTGTTGATTCGTCTTCAAAAATTTGACGCCAAGTATCAGCTATTTTTTTCGCTACAGCTTCATCTGTGTAACCGTATTCTTTTAGTACATTTCGCATCTATATTTCCCTTTCTTTTATCCTTTTACACTACCTACGTGTACGCCTTTAACAAAGTATTTTTGCAAGAACGGATACACGCATAAAATTGGTATGGTGGCAACAATGGTAATGGTAGCACGTATTGCTACAGGCGTAATATTTTCAAAAGCACCACCCATTCCGGCAGCTTGCTGGGCTATAAACCCGGCCTGTTGCGCAGACATTTGCGCCATTGCTGTGGCAAGTACCCTGTGTAACTCGAACTGAAGAACCGTTAAGGCTGGGTTGGTAGGAGCATAAATAAACGTTGTCCACCAATCGTTCCAGTTACCAACGGCAATCCAAAGACCAACTGTTGCAAGCACAGGTTTACATAGTGGCAAAACAATTTGCATAAATGTACGGAACTCCCCTGCCCCATCAATTTGCGCAGCTTCAATTAAACTATCGGGTAAGCCTTGAATATACGCCCGAATAACAATAACGTTAAACGCACCAAACAACCCGGGTATCCAGTATACATGAAAGCTGTCAACAAGTCCAAGGTCGCGGAACAAGAAAAATGTGGGAATAAGCCCCGCACTAACATACATAGTCAATAAAAAATAGATAGTCACAAATTTGCCAAATACAAACTCTCTGCGGCTGACAATATATCCTGCCATAGCGCACACAAATACCCCACCCACCGTAGAAATAACAGTACGAAGCACAGAGTTTCTAAAAGCGGTCATAAGTCGCGGGTTCTCAAATACTACTCGATAATTGTTAGTGGTAAAAATACGCGGCCATAAATAAATACCGCCTCTAAGACTATCTGTAGCATTGTTGAAAGAAATTGCCAATGTATTAAGCATGGGGTATAGCATTATCACTATAATGAATAACATGAAAATAGTATTGCAGATATCAAAAATACGGTCAGATACTTTAGTACTCATTCGTCTTTTAGATTTCATTTTATGGCCTCCTTTACACTAAACTTTCTTTGGCAAACCGTTTGGATAATTGATTTGCCGCAGTTATCATAAATATGCTTACGACGGTTCTGAACATACCGGCGGCTGTAGCCAACGAGAAGTTGCCCCTGTTGATACCATATCTTACAACAAATATATCTAATGTTTCTGCCATAGGTCTTGTAAGGTCATTCATTAGAATTATCTGCAATTCAAAACCTGCTTGTAGCACGAAACCAACACTCATGATTATTAAGACTAAAATTGTTGACTTAATACCCGGAAGGGTAACATGTCTCATTTTTGCAAAACGCCCGGCTCCGTCCAGGTCTGCACTTTCATATAGTGCCGGGTCTATAGATGTAATGGCTGCCAGGTATATGATTGTATTCCAGCCTACACTTTTCCATACATTAGACAAGCCTATAATGCCCCAAAAATTCCTTGGGTTAGCTAAGAATATAATCGGCTGGTCGGTTATACCAAGCCACATTAGTATCTGGTTTAATACCCCGGTGCCAGACAAAAAGTCCCCAACTAGCGAAGCGGCAATAACCCAGGACAAAAAATGGGGCAAATACGATATCGTCTGCACAACACGCTTAAACCCTTGTCTACGTATCTCGTTAATAAGCAGCGCAAGCCCTATTGCAGTTACAAAACCCAATATTACATTAATAAAGCTCATTGCCAAGGTATTGCGCATTATTTCGCCAAATCGGCGGTCTGTAAATAAAAACGTAAAATGCTCAAAGCCAACCCATTCTTGGGGTAAGCCTTGTGCAGCCCTTCCTGGGCGAAAATTCTGAAAAGCCATTACCCATCCCCTTAAGGGTAGATAATTAAATATAAAAACATAAATCATTATAGGTAACGCCATTGCGATAAGTTCCCATTGGCGAAAAGCCTTTTTCATAAACGTACTACGCCATTGCATAGTCTGTCCTTCTTCCTAAATATAGGGTAAAGGGCTGTCGCAAACGCAACAGCCCCTTAGTGATATACATGGTTTTTAGCTTGCAGCTGCTATACGAATTTGAATTTGACGTTCAATTTCATCAAGAAGATCCTGATATCCTGAATCTGCCAAGTCTGATTGATACTCTGCCCATAGTGCGTCGAAGTCCCCTGGAGGAACAATTACCAAACGTGCTAAAAAGCGAGAGTTAATATCTTCTATGCGGTCACGAGCTCTTAGCGCAGGCGTGCCATCTTCGAAAGACATACTCCAGAATGGATAGTAAACAGGGCGTGGCTGTGGTGTACCCATAAAACCGGCATGGGTTAGGATGCCAAGCCTTTCAAACAATGCTCTGTCGTAGTCACGCAGTGCTGCAAAATATTCTTCCGGCTGGTCGCCTGGGCTTGTTGCGTTACCGCAAGGTAACCTACCTTGGATTTTGGGTAAGTGGTTACGAAGTCTTGTACCCATGTTGTCAGTATTCCATCTGTCATCCTGCATGCTGACACGCGTTTCTGGGAAACGCTCCATACGACCTTCGTTATTAAAGAACCAATGCTCGCCTTCTACACCCCATGTCAAAAATCTTTGAACATCAGGGTGAACAATCCAGTCCAGATATTGCAGGAATCTTTCAGGGTCATGATTTGAAATTGTAATACCTAAACCATTCATACCCGTCCATGTTGGAATACCCATGTAATTTGGTGTAACCCCAGGCCATGTAAGAGCTAATGGCAAATATCTTCTGTCATACATACCTTCTGCGATAAGCGCATTTTGTGCTGAGTTAAAGTTCCATTTTTGGTCGAAGAAACCAAGAACCGCACCGGAAGCAATTGTGGCTATATATTGGTCAAATGTCCTTGTAAGCGTTTCCAGCAAAATTGTACCGCGGTGGAATTCTTGATTAAGGACATAATAAAAGTCTCTTGTCCAAGGATGATTCCAACGATCGCGTGCAGTTTGATTGGGCCCCGGAAGAGCAGGGCCCCAGTTGGCGTAACCTTGCATAAACATTGGTGGGTTATCGATACAGAAACGGCGCCAGCCATCTGTTAAAACTTCAAAACCAATGGTTTCAATGCCATCTCTTGTTGGGAAAAGTTCCATGTATTCTCGAATAAAATCGAAATATTCATAGACATCAACAGGAGCGCGGCCAAAATGATCCAAAACAGACATTTGCAGCCAGAATCCAGAGTCCCAGTTTTCAAGAGGTATATGTTCGCCAAAATGTGTACCGAAAATGTCCATGACATAAATGTTGTCACGACCATGGAACATACGGTTCCACCACTGGTCGTAATGTCTGCGCAGGTTTGGTGCATAAGTTGTAATTAAATCTTGCAGTGGAATATAAGCTCCTTCGTCCAAAAGACGAGTTGCTTCATGTCCGCCTACAAACATGGCGTCCGGGTAATCGCCGGAAGCAATCATGATACCTAGTCTGGTATCTAAGTCACCAACAAGATATTCGAAGTTTAATCTTACGTTGGTAATTGTTTCTACAATTTGGATGATTGGGTTGTCCTCTGCCGGTGGTGTATCCGGGTCGCGGATAAAAACTGTAAATTCTACGAAAGGCATTTCCTCCATGCCTGATGAGGGAAGACCATACCTTTCGGCAGCTTCTCGTGCCGCTGCGGCGTCTCCCATCCGCTCTTCGTTGCGATTACATGCAGTAAAAGCTGTAAGCGCAACCATAACTAATAAGATGAGTAGTGCGATGTTTCTTTTTTTCATAAACTTCACCTTTCTTTTTACTGTTTCATGTCCTACAAATTGGTATATACTTAAACAGATCACATTATTATTTTAGTAATTATGCAAGCGATTTTCATTATTACCTAGAACGATTGACATAAAATACCCATATAAATGTGACATTGGTGAATATAGCATGAATGATTAATATGTGCCATGGATAAATTAATGATTTATGTATAAAATTAAAGATAAAAAAGAGGCCGTTCGCTGTGAACGGCCCCTCTGTACAATTATTTTTTGTCTGGATATGGATGAATGGTTTGAATAGTGCCATCCGGGTTATATTTTAGCTCTGTAAATTTGATACAGCGCTTGTGGTTTACTCCCCCGGATAGTGATGCATCATGATAAAAAAGATACCACTTGCCTTTGAACTCAACTATAGAGTGGTGAGTTGTCCAGCCTACAACAGGTTCAAGGATTCTGCCTTTGTAGGTAAATGTTCCAGTGGGGCTGTCTCCAACGGCATATACAAGATAATGAGTTTCACCGGTAGAATATGATAAATAGTACTTGCCATTGTATTTATGCATCCATGGGCCTTCAAAGTAGCGTCTGTCTGTGTCGGCTGCAGTAAGGGGGTTGCCGTTTTCGTCCACAATTTTTATTTTTTGGGTCCCGCTTTTGAAAGTTAACATGTCGTCAGACATTTCTGCAACAATAGGCCCAAGGGCAGGCTCACTTCCTTTAGGGCCATCCGACCCAGGAGGCCATGCCCCATTGTCCACAAATTGGCCCGTTTGCCATTTTTCTAATTGACCGCCCCATAGCCCGCCAAAATACATATATGCTTTGCCATCATCATCTACAAATACGGCAGGGTCTATGCTATAACTGCCCGGAATATAGTCTGGTTCCGGCTTAAATGGCCCGGCAGGGCTTTTGCTTGTGGCAACGCCAATACGAAAAATACCATCTTTGTCCCGGGCCGGAAAATACAAATAATATATGCCGTTTTTGAATGCGCAGTCTGGTGCCCACATTTGCTTACTAACCCAGGGCACGTCTTTCATGTGCAAAACTTCGCCATGGTCTACAACCGGCGCATCAATATCATCCATAGAGAAAACATGATAGTCCTCCATTTTATATTGATCACCATTGTCATTATCCTCACCGTCATGATCAAGGTCATGGGATGGATAGATGTAAATTTTGTCTTCGAATACATGTGCAGAAGGGTCTGCGGTGTAGATGTCTGATACTAATGGGGTATTTTGTTCAGCTTTTTTCATTTCTTCCCTCCAAAATTTTTTAGATACATTGTGTCGCAGTTTAATAAAAATTGCAATAGGTTTTATTCATTACACTTAGCTGCGCCCCCATTTTACAAAATTTTCTTTCATTACTTGGCGAATTGTTTCAAGTGCTGCGGTATCAATACCAGTTATTGCAGACATTTCTCTTTCGCTTTTTGTTGATAACATAGTAAGTGTTTTACAACCTAGCGATTTAATTGATTCCCGAGCAGTAAGTTCTAAACGGTCAAGCAAAATATCTATTGATGGCGGAGTATAAAAGGCTTTTGGCGGAAATTTTTTGTCAAACTCATTGGCATCCTCCGGGGTTAATGTATCGTAAACAGGATCGATATAATATTTGCCTTTAATCCCGTCAATAGCACCATCGTACAGTGGATAAACCATAAATGGGTCGAAATTTGCTCCGTCCGCTGTTGTAATGCCAAATTCCACAGCAGGTTGGAAGCCTATCCGTGGATAATAATCCGGATGACCAAAAATAATAACTGCTTTATGGCTCAATTCTTTTGCCGCTTTAAACGAGTGACGAATTAAAGCCTTGCCAATTCCCCTACCCTGATATTTTGGATGAACAGAAAGAGGGCCGAAAGTTAACATTTCGTACTCTTTATCGGTATCATCAACAACTTTGCTTTTTGTGTAAATAATATGCCCAACGATTATGCTATTAAGTTCTACAACTAAGTTAAGCTCCGGCACCAAGGACGGTGATTTGCGTAATCTGTGAACAAGCAAGTGTACATCGGTAACTTCTGGCGTTATATCCCAATTATTGCACCAAAAGGCTTCCCGGGTTAGTTCCTCTACAATATAACGGTCATGCTCTTTTTCTTGCCGAATATGAATATACTCCAACGGCTCTTGTTTTTTGGCAAGCCAATCTTCTTTTGTAAGCTCATAGTCTATGGAGGATTGCATTTCACCAAGCTGGTCACGCCAGGAATTTTCGTGGGTTGCTTTAACTTTAAAGCCAAGCTTGTTTTCATAAACATGTTGAGCGCGTTTATTTTTTGCGTTTGTATCCAGGCAAATTTTTTCATACCCATAGTAGGTGAACAATGCATTTATAAACATGGAAAGAAGCGTGGTGCCAAGCCCTTGTTCTTGCCGTGTGAAATCGCATATTTTTATGCCAATCTCTGCTATACCACTGCCTTTGTTGCGATAATTCATTTCACCAATTGGCTTACCTTCATACTCAATAATATGCCTACGGTGGGTATCGTCATTATCTGTGACAAGGCTTTCCCGTATTCTTTCCGGCGTGTCGCCAGTGCCATTTGGAAAGCCCGCATGGGCCATTATTTCGCCATTGTTCCACCATGCACAAAGCCGTACGGCATCAGATGACATTGCATTTCGGATTACTAAATTGTCTTTTATAAGATTCATTTTAATTCCTCCTTTTTTGCTCAAATTTTGCTGATAATTCCACCGAAAAATTATCTACATTGTCATGCAGCCAGTTCATTAAATTATCGCTAAGTTTGGCTATTTGCAAATAGTCTGTAGGCAAGTTGTCATACGGCGGAGTAAAACCACAAAAACACAGATAGAGATAGGTAAAATAGGGCATCATTCGTATGTCGTAACTACTTAGTGCTGTGTAATTAAGATATTTTGCCAAAAATGGTTCAAATCTTGTCACATCAATTACACCGCTTTTACATATGGGGTCGGCGTAGGTAAATGCCATCATGACTTCGAAACATGCGGGCACATGTCCGCCACTATCCCAGTCAATTACCACAAGCTCTTTTTCTTTTACAATTATTTGGTTCAGATAATAGTCTCCATGAGAATTTGTATGGGACAATTTATCTATGTCGATATCAAAAGCAGAAACTCGCCGGATATGGCGCATACGCTCGTTTAAAGCCGCAGCAAGAGTAAAATCGCTAGACTTTTTTGCTTTATCAATTTTCTCACCTATGGCTTTTTCACTATCCACTATTGGGGTCTTTGACAAAAGCCATCGGGGCCAACCATAATAAGCTAAAGGTGCTAGTTTGTAGTTTTTTAAAACGTTTTGTATTTCGCCTAAGGTCTTTACATATTTTTGCATAAACCAGTCCGGGGCAGAATTTAAAGGAATTTGTTCGCCGTCTATGAATTCTTGTAAAGTATATTGGTAGTGATTATCACAAAAAGCAAATTCATCATTTACAGTCCGGAACAATTTAGCAACTCGAATACCATTATTACATAAATATTCTGTCAGCAAGCCTCCACTTTCTCTATGACCATTATGTCCGGTTTTTTTTAGTACATATTTGCCGCATTTAGACACAATCAAGTATGCAATTGAACCGGAATGGTTGGAGATTAGCTTTATATTATCAGCTTTTATGCCAAAATTATCATTGACTATTTGCAAAAGATTGTTATCCATAGCTTACCTCTTTTTCTTTTTATTTTGCCTTGAACGCATTGCCATTTCTTTTCCCCATGCGGCTCTATCCCGCACAAATGCCGTTTTATCATCAACAAATTTTGTTTCGCACTTTTGGGCAAGGTATCTATCCCATTGTTCTTGGGGTAATGAGCCGTCTGCAATGGCGGTCTTTACTGCACAACCCGGCTCTGTTTCGTGGCGACAATTAGAAAATTTGCATTGTTGGAAAAGTTCTTCTACGTCAGAAAAAACAGCCCTTATCCCCTCTTCCGCACCGTAAAGCCCAAGTTCGCGCATTCCCGGTGTGTCAATTACCATTGCACCACTGGGGAGCATAAATAATTGGCGGTGTGTTGTAGTATGGCTGCCTTTAGACACATCTTCTTTGCGGGTTTCTTTTACAGCCATATGATCTTCGCCTGCAAGAACATTAAGCAGGCTGGATTTTCCTACTCCGGACATTCCCATAAAAACAACTGTTTTTTCTGGTTTAAGATATTCGTTCAAAGCATCAAGTCCAAAACCTGTATGGCTGGAAACGGCATGTACGGGTACGTCTGGGGCGATTTCTTTAACTTCGTTTACTTGTGGGGTGAAGTCGTCGGTTAAATCGGCTTTTGTTAAAATTACAATGGGCTGGCCACCACTGGCTTTGGCTTGTGTCAAGTAGCGCATGATTCGGTTTATGCGAAAATCCCGGTTTAATGACGTGACTATAAAAACATAGTCGAAGTTTGCTGCAACCACTTGTTCATATGCTGTTTTAACATACCCTTTTTTATGCCCTAAGAAGTCTGCACGGGAAAACTTTGTGTGGCGCGGTAGTAATTGAGCAATAAGAGAAACGCCTATTTCATTGTGTTGCAACAAAACAAAATCGCCTACACATGGCAAATCTTCACGCAATTGCGCATTATGAGAAAAAGAGCCTTTTAACATTGCAGTAACTTCTCCACGCTCTGTTATAGTTGTATATCGTTCCCGTTGAAGTTCGGTTATTCTGCCGGGTATAAGGCCGGCTGGTGGTGGAGCTAACTCGGCATAGCCGTAATCCTTTAAATTTATCATACATTCTCCTTGTTTTAAGTTATAGTAGTTGTTTTAACATAACAAAATTGCACGAAGCGCAACTTTTGCGTATGGTAGAATATAGCAGTTTTCTAGAGCATAAAAAAGCCACAGACAAATAGCCTTTAAAAGCTATTGCCTGCGGCAGAATGAATCGCACAAAAAAAATACGACCTCATATCGTATTCCGGGCGAATGGGTAAATTGCAATTACCCCTGATAGCACTTTACGAAAGGTTACTGAAAGGATGACATCACAAAGAACACGGTTAATTGGATACCGTTTATCGCAAAATTGATTTTCATTGTTCTTTAGATGCCCATATGCAGTTTTAAGTGTAAACCACCAATTTAATTATTCTCTCACTCATAAAAGCATCTCCTCTCGTATTACAGAATTTTGGTAATTGTAGACTTAACCATGACCAATTGTCAATGGAAAGAATGAATATAATCGTTTTTTCTTATTAGAAAAAAATTGCAGGGCAGAGAAATCCCTTCTCTGCCCTGCAATTATATACACAAAAAGTCTATTAGCCTCTTAACTTTTTCGCCTTTTCTACTACTGCGTCTACTGTCAGCCCGTAGGATTTAAATAACTCACCGGCAGGGGCAGATGCACCAAATGTATCGATACTTATAACATCCCCATCCAGGCCGGTGTATTTATGCCAACCAAAAGAAGATGCGGCTTCAACTGCAAGACGTGTGCGAACGGCTTTTGGCATTACCTTTTCTTTTTCTGCATCGCTTAACTTATCGAAAACTTCCATAGACGGTACGCTAATTACACGGGCATGAATACCGGCTTCTTTCAATAGTGGCTGCGCATTGTAAATTAGTTCTACTTCCGAGCCACTTGCCATAAGAAGGATATCCGGCTGGCCTGTAACAGGGTTAATGTCGTCTTTTAGTACATACGCACCATTATATGCGCCTTTACCTGTCTCTGGAAGAAGGGGCAGAGCCTGACGGGTAAGAACAAGTGCAGTTGGGCCGTTAGTACGGTTAAGTGCATAGGCCCATGCAGCGGCGGTTTCTTTGGTATCGCATGGACGATATACAACAAAACCCGGAATACTACGCAAAGATGCTAATTGTTCTATAGGTTGATGTGTAGGCCCATCTTCACCAACACCAATAGAGTCATGTGTCATGATATATACAACAGGCAAGTTCATAAGAGCAGCCAAACGCATAGCAGGCTTCATATAATCTGCAAACACAAAGAAGCCGGCTACATATGGGCGTAATCCACCATATGCTGCAAATGCATTGGCAATAGCGGTCATTGCATGTTCACGAATGCCAAAATGCAAATTTGAACCGCTTGGGTTTTCCTTGGAATAGCTCTCTCTATCTTTCATAATAGAAAGAGTGGATGGTGCAAGGTCTGCCGAGCCGCCAAATAAGTTTGGCACTTTTGCAGAAAGTTTATTTAGCACAACTTCCGAAGATTGACGAGTGGCAAGATTACCCTCGTACTGCCAAAACTCATCCCAATTATCAAGGTCTACAGGCAGTTTGTCGCTTTGCCAAGTTTCCCATTGTGCCCAGCAATCCGGGTATTTAGTTTTGTATTCTTGGGCAAGTGCATTCCAGTCATTTTCCCAAGTTTGAGCTGTAGCTAACCAGTCTATAGCCGCATCTTTTACTTCCTTGGGTACAAAAAATTCTTCTTTGTTTGCCCACTTTAATGTTTCTTTGGCAGCTACAATGCCATCATCGCCTAAGGGTGAACCATGTACGGCGGCTGAGCCCTGTTTTGGTGCGCCAAAGCCAATTACTGTTTTAATTTCTATCATGGATGGCTTATCTGTTACAGACTTAGCATTTTCTATTGCCACAATAATAGCCGATAAATCGTTGCCATCTTCTACTTTTTGTACATGCCAATGGCTTGCTTCAAAGCGTTTGCCCACATTTTCCGTAAAGGAAATACTTGTAGAACCTTCTATTGTAATGTCGTTTGAATCGTATAACAGAATTAACTTTCCAAGCCCAAGTGTCCCTGCCAAGGAAATTGCCTCGGAGGCTACACCTTCTTGTAAGCAGCCATCGCCACATAGGGCATATGTGTAATGGTCTACAAGTTTCCCATCAGGTTTGTTAAATTTTGCAGCCAAATGAGTTTCCGCCCATGCGAAACCAACGGCATTTGCTACACCCTGACCAAGTGGGCCCGTTGTAATTTCTATACCGGGAGTATGCCCATATTCCGGGTGCCCCGGGGTTTTAGAATTTGCTTGACGAAATAGTTTTAAATCGTCGGTGCTAACACCGTAGTCAAATACATGTAATAGGCTATATAAAAGTGATGAACCGTGCCCGGCAGAAAGTACAAACCTGTCGCGGTTTACCCAATTTGGGTTTTTTGGGTTATGTTTCATTGTGCCGCCCCACAAGGCAAGAGCCATAGGAGCCGCACCCATTGGCAACCCGGGGTGCCCGCTTTTTGCTTTTTGAATTGTCTCTACGCTAAGGAAGCGTAATGTGTTTACCGTTGTGTTGTTTACAATTTTGTGCATTATTTTGCTACCCCTTCCCAATCTTTAAGGAAACGCTCTATACCGCTGTCTGTTAGCGGATGGTTAAGCATTTGCTTGAAGCAAGTGTATGGGATAGTAGAAATATGCGCACCTAAACGGGCCGCTTGTACAACATGTATTGGATGGCGAATGCTTGCGGCTATAATTTCTGTTTCAATTCCATGGGTGTCAAACATATCGCAAATTTCTTCTATCAAATTCATGCCATCCATGCCGATATCATCTAAACGACCAAGGAATGGGCTTACATAGGTTGCCCCGGCTCGTGCCGCAAGCAATGCTTGTACTGCAGAGAATATCAAAGTTACATTAGTTTTTATACCTTTTTCCGTAAGAATTTTTGTTGCCTTTAATCCCTCATCTGTCATAGGAATTTTAATAACAATGTTCTTATGGATTTTTACAAGCTCTAAAGCTTCTTTTACCATACCCTCATGTTTTGTGTCGATAACTTCTGCACTAATGGGGCCGTCTACAATTGTAGTAATTTCTTTTACCACTTCAGCAAAGTCGCGTCCTTCTTTGGCAATTAGGGATGGGTTTGTTGTAACGCCACAGATAACTCCCCAACTTTCAATTTCACGAATGTGAGCTACATTAGCTGTGTCAATAAACAGTTTCATAAATATACTACTCCTTTATTAAATTTTGACACTATCATAGCATAATGTCAAAAGTTTGCATATAACTAAGTTGCGAACTGTCTATATAAATTGTTATACTGTGAATAAGCAATGTACATTTCATAAAAATCAAGGAGGAAAAACTATGGAAGCAATCAACAATGGACAAACATTTCTGGGAATTGAACTAGGCTCTACCCGCATTAAATCGGTACTTATTGACAAAAATCACACGTTATTAGCATCCGGTAGCCACGAATGGGAAAATTCACTTATAGACGGTAACTGGACATACGGCCTGGATGAGGTATGGGGCGGACTCCAGGCAAGTTTCTGCGATCTATCACAAAATGTAAAAAAGCAGTATGGCGTAGAGCTTAAAAACGTAAACGCCATTGGTATTTCCGCAATGATGCACGGATACTTGGCCTTTGATAAAAGCGATAACTTATTAGTACCCTTCCGCACATGGCGCAACACAACAACAGAAGAGGCTGCAGTTGCCCTAACAGAGGAATTCCAATTTAACATTCCCCAACGCTGGAGTATTGCACATTTGTACCAAGCCATATTAAACGGGGAAAGTCATATCAAGGATGTTGCCTTTATAACCACTTTAGCAGGGTATGTTCATTGGAAATTAACCGGCGAGAAAGTACTTGGTATTGGCGATGCATCCGGTGTGTTTCCTATCGATAGCAATGTATGCAATTACGATCCTGCAATGGTGGACAAGTTTAATGCTTTAATTGCACCTAAAAACATGGGCTGGACATTACAAGACCTATTGCCTACTGTGAAAAATGCAGGAGATAAAGCCGGTTCGTTAACATCAGAAGGTGTAAAATTACTTGACCCATCGGGGGTACTGCAGCCGGGCGCAATTCTTTGTCCGCCGGAAGGTGATGCCGGCACAGGCATGGTTGCTACCAATAGCGTTGCAGAACGTACAGGCAATATTTCTGCCGGCACTTCCATTTTTGCAATGATAGTTTTGGAAAAGGCATTGTCAAAAGTGCATATGGAAATTGATATGGTAACAACACCAGCAGGCAAACCTGTGGCAATGGTACACTGCAATAATTGCTGTTCGGATATTGATGCTTGGATAAAGCTGTTTGAAGAGTCTTTGGGCGCATTTGGCGCAAGTGCGGATAAAAACACATTATACGAAACTTTATATCGCAAGGCCTTGGAAGGCGATACACATTGCGGCGGAATATTAACTTACAATTATTATTCCGGCGAACCGATAACTGGTTTCGATGAAGGCAGACCCTTACTTGTTCGCAAACCGGATGCAAAATTTAGTCTGGCGAATGTAATGCGTAGTTTACTGTTTTCTGCCATTGGTACACTCAAAATTGGCATGGACATACTTGGGGGCGAAAATGTACGCATGGATCAACTGCTTGGTCATGGCGGGTTCTTTAAAACCCAAGGTGTAGGCCAACGCCTAATGGCGGCGGCACTTAACACGCCTGTTTCCGTTATGGAGTCTGCCGGCGAAGGCGGCGCATGGGGCATTGGAATTTTAGCGGCATATGCAGCGCAAAAGACAGACGATGAAACATTAGAAAGTTATTTAACAGATAAAGTGTTCGCTAATGAAAAAGGTACTACAATAGAACCGTGCCCGGGTGATGTGCAAGGCTTTACAGAGTATATGAAAGCTTATGTAAGCGGCCTAGCAATTGAGCGTGCAGCGGTTGAGAATTAAATAGATAAAGGCCTTATTGTATAGTAACATTGTGTAATATCACGTACAATAAGGCCTTCTTGTATCATTTATATGGTTTATTTATAAGCTGCTGTCGTCAAATAATTAATTACTGCCCATAGTACGCATTTGCCCCATGTTTACGGAAATAATGTTTATCCAATAACAATTGAGGAATTTGCGGTGCTTTAGGATTAAGCATTTTTGTATGGTAAGCCATTTTTGCAACTTCTTCCATTACCAATGCATTTTCCACTGCCTCCATGGGGGATTTACCCCAAGAAAACGGGCCATGATTTTTTACAACTACTGCAGGCATGGCAAGCGGGTCTATTTTGCCGGTTTTAGCTGACAAAAAAGTTTCTGCAATTACGTTGCCTGTTTCAAGTTCGTACTCTTTTGCAATTTCGGCGTCTGTAAGGGCACGAGTGCAAGGGATTTCTCCATAAAAATAGTCTGCATGAGTGGTTCCGAATGCAGGAATTGCAACACCTGACTGGGCAAAAATAGTAGCCCAAGAAGAATGTGTATGAACCACACCGCCAATATCAGGGAAAGCTTCGTACAAGCGCAAATGAGTAGCGGTATCAGAGGATGGTTTCCCATCCCCTGACACTACTTTGCCAGACATATCTACGACAACCATATTGTCTGGAGAAAGATCTTTATAAGGCACACCGCTGGGTTTTATAACCATTACGCCACGCTTACGGTCTATACCGCTTACATTACCCCAGGTTAAAGTCACAAGACCCAACTCAGGAAGCTGCATGTTAGCGGCATAAACTTGTTTTTGTAAATTTTCTAGCATAACGTCTCCTTATGCAAATGGATTTTCTCCGCAATAAGGCAAGCTTGCCGGTTGGTTATATGCCACATCTTTAACGCCCAACAGTTTTAGTGCGCTAAACAATGCTTTGCCTACATGACCATAGCCTAAAGCCGCATGGTGTGGATAACGTTTTGCAATTAGAACATGGCGATAGAAACGTGCCATTTCTTTAATACCGATTACGCCAATTCCGCCAAAGGATTTTGGATCCATTTTAATGGTTTCGCCTTGGGCGATGTATGACCTAAGCTCGCAATCTGCGGTTGATTGCAGCCTGAACAATGTGATATTTCCGCTTTTTAGTACGCCTTCAAGTGTACCGCGGGTAATATCCGGGTCACTGTCTGGTTCAAGCAGGCGTTTCATAATTAACTGATACTTCATTTCTGCGCCTTCTAGGTGGCAAATTGGTGTATTGCCGCAGTGGAAGCCCATGAAAATATCCGTTGGAGAGTAGCCTTTAAGAGCATCTTTGTTAGCATCGTACATATCTTGTGGCACAGAATTATTAATGTCCAAAAGTGTAGGAGGCAAGTCAGTTGCACATGTCAGGATATACTCGGAAAGTGCGCCATAAATGTCCGTTTCGCATGCAACGGGAATGCCGCGGCCTGTAAGGCGGCTGTTTACATAACATGGCACCATGCCAAATTGTGTTTGGAACGCAGGCCAGCATTTGTTTGCGAACGCAACATATTCAGACGCACCAATGTTTTTCTCTGCCCAGTCTTCAAGGGTTACTTCAAGTTGTGCAAGCTTTGTCAAGATACCAGGCTGCTTATTGCCTGTACCAAGTTCGGATGCCATATCTGCAACAACTTTTTCTATACGCGGGTCATTTGCTCTTGCATTAAATTCTGCATACAAATCAAGCTCGGAATTTTCTTGAATTTCAACACCAAGGTCAAACAATGGCTTAATTGGAGCGTTACATGCAAGAAAATCGAAAGGCCTTGGGCCAAAGGCAAAAATTTTAAGCTTTTTGATGCCTATTACAATTTTGGCAATAGGATAGAATTCTGCAATCATTTTTGCAACTTCACTAGGTGTGCCTACTGGGTATTCTGGGATATATGCTTGTACTCCTCTTAGTCCCAGGTTATAAGATGCATTTAGCATGCCGCAGTAAGCATCGCCACGGTCGCTTGCAAGGCCGGCAGTGGCTTCTTCCGCCGCAGCAACAAACATTACAGGCCCACAGAATTTTTGTGCAAGTAGTGTTTCAGGGCCTTCTGGACCAAAGTTGCCCAAGTATACAACCAATGCGTTACAGCCCGCAGCAGTTAACTCTGCAAGTGCTTTCATTGCGTCTTTTTCATTTTCGACAGTCGTTTTGATTTCCGTAACAGGAAGATTTAACTTTGTTAAAGATTCCACCACAGCAGTGCGGCGTGACGCAGAAAGTGTTACAGGGAAACAGTCCCGGCTTACGGCAACAATGCCCAGCTTTACATTTGGTACGTTTTTCATGTAAGTACGCTCCTTTATAATTTGATAAGGCTTAGTCTATTTTTTACAGACTTTGTTCCATTGTATAACCTTAGCATAAAGATTGCAAGATAGTTTTTATCATACATTTAAGTCCTGCCATAATAGTATCCGCAGACATAGAGGGTCGTTCCACAGTTTGCTGTGGTAAGTAAGGTATGTGTACAAACCCTGCTTTTAAATGGGGCTGTTTTGTTGCAGCATGATGCAACACACCATACATAAGATGATTACACACAAAAGTACCCGCTGTGTCAGATACGGCTGCTGGAATTCCGGCGGTAACCATATCCTGTACCATTGTTTTTATTGGCAGTGTAGAAAAATATGCGCTAGGCCCATCTTCAACTATTTTGCAATCTATAGGCTGATTGCCCTCGTTGTCTTTAATACGGGCATCGTCGCAGTTAATTGCTATACGCTCTACAGTTATATTAGGCCGCCCACCAGCTTGTCCTATACATAGTACTGCATCCGGAGATTCTTTGCCTATGGCTGATAACAATACATCAATACTTTTGTTAAAAACTGTGGGGATTTCGCATTTAGTAATTTGTGCCTCGTCAATTTCATCTGGAAGTTGCTTGACAGCTTCAAGTGCAGGGTTTATTGACTCGCCGCCAAAAGGGTTAAAACCGGTTACAAGAATTTTTTTTGTCATGGTGATACACTCCTTATGTTGTTAAACTTAAGTATATATTGTCGAAAAGTTGACCTCTCGTCAACCATGATGTAGAATTTTGTTAATTTATAATCTGACATGCCGTTGTCAGGTTTTGTGTTGTATAATAAAATAAAACTAAAGGAGAAATGAAATGACAAAAAACGTATCGAAACCAAAAATTGATGATGTTATCAATGATGTGCTAATCGATGAAAAGAGAAAGAACGCTCTTGCCTTTGTAGCTTATTTACGTGCAAATAAAATGAATCCCGGATGGGCAGCTACAAACACATGGACTTTAAAACACAAAGGAAAGTTGATGCTGACAATCAGGCTAACCGGCGCTGACTATTTCACACACCGTAAAACAATCGAGAGCGACTCTTGGCTTATTTCGCCACCGTTTGATAGGACAAGCGATTATAATGATGTGCCTATTGATGGGTTCAAGGAAACAGTTTGGGCGAACGTAAATTACTGTGCCGGTTGTATAAAGTGTAGACCGGGGAATACGTACACTCTTATAGGAAAACAATTCAACTCTGTATGTAACAGCATGGTTGTCTTTGTTAATCCCGGAGCAGATGAAATTGAATGTGTAAAGCAATTGATGGAACATAGTATCAAAGCGGCGGATAAACATGGGACACCAAGCAAACCCTTGCTTGACCTCAGAACAGATGGACTAAAGCGTGTAAAAGACATATCTGCATCCTGTGAAAAGTTGTTTAATGGTAAATACGCTATGTTTTATGCTGACGGTAACGAAGATATCATGTTTCATACTGATAAACCCATTACAGTGAAGATGTACGGTTTAACAACTTATAAAGAGGATAAACTGCCAAAAAGTTGGACGCTGTACGGTGCAAATTCTGTAGATGGATCATGGGAACTACTCGACACACAAACAAAAGCTGACGTATTCAATGGAACAATCACATATTATACCGAAAAGGCGTTTCCGATAAGTTCTCCCGAAGACTATCAATTCTACAAGCTGGCGTTGCACAGCGATGGCAGATATTTTTTATCACAGGTGCATCTATATATTCAATAGCATAAGTATTGTGTAGATCGAAACCCCGTATTTCTATTGTTTTTCAGTAGTTGTACACAGGAAACCATTGTCAGGCATTGTGTTGTATAATGTAGTTGTGTGTCATAATATTTGAATTTTTATTATGGAGGATAAGATGGATTCATTAAAAAAAGCAGAGGAACTCATAAACAAAAGCACTATGTTTACTGTAAGCGAATTAGGAACGGCGGATTGGGTGATGGCGCTTACAGATGATGAAGGTTATCCAACCGCTTCAATGATTACTGCTTCGAGGGCGGATGGTTTTAAGTGGATTGCTTTTTGCACATTGTTAGATTCCAATAAATACAAACGAACAAGGAAAGACCCACGCACATGTGTCTATTTATTTGACAAGGAAAGTTTTTCAGGGGTTTCCCTAACAGGTAAAGTTGAAATAAGAACCGATTTGCAAACAAAGAAGCATATTTGGTATGACGCTTTAGGCGATTATTCAAAAAACCCTGAAGATGATAATTGGTGTGTTTTAATGTTTATACCTGAAAGGTATAACATATTTATTGATGGTCGTTCAGTGACAGGTACGTTTTAATGTAGGTTA
>Ga0123355_10001138_pt1 | contig 36869 bp, 27 predicted proteins | sample TergutEmb28metaG_3_FD_89872 | JGI IMG/M metagenome (GOLD analysis project Ga0123355, IMG submission 89872) | Embiratermes neotenicus P1 segment gut microbial communities from Petit-Saut dam, French Guiana - Emb289 P1 | ecosystem: Host-associated > Arthropoda: Insects > Digestive system > Gut ...
AACCAGCTCTCGTAACGTGGCATCCAGATACCGCCTTCGATAAGGCCCCAGTTGTTTTCGATTGACGCAAACCATGCAAGGAATTCTGCTGCTGCTTCCGGATGTGCAGAACCTTCGTATTGAACGGCTAGGCCTGCGGTTGCAATTGTAACGCTTCTACCCATGCTTGGCAGAACACCAACGTTGTAGTTTAGACCATGGTTGTTTGCTGCATCACTTAGCCAAACACCGATAGACCAAGAGCCGTTTACAGCCATAGCTACGTTATGCTCTAGGAACCATGCATCAATGTTACCATCGATAGAGCCCCAACGTGGCATTACGCCATGTACAAGATATAGGTCGGCAATTCTTTGGATAGCTTCTGCTGCTTCTGGGTTGTTGATTATAACGTTGCTCCAGTCGTTTGTATCAAAGAATCCGCCGTTGTTGGAAAGTGCCCATACTTCCAATTGGAATACGGCAGGCTCTAGGTAAAAACCATATTGTGTAACATTGTTACGGTCAAAGTTAGGGCTGTGGGCGTTGTTGCCGTTAGCGTCGATTGTTAGAGTTTTTGCAATGTCTACAAACTCGTCCCAACTCCATGCTGCTGATGCTGTTTTTGGTGCGTGTGGAATACCTGCTGCGTCAAACAAATCTACATTGTAGTAGAAAACAAGCTGCACAACACATGATGAATAGGCTACGGTTTCGCCTTCCCAGCGGAAGGAAATTACATCGCGAGGGGTCTCGCCGGTAATTGTAGGAGCTTGGATAAATCCTGCTCTTGCCCAGTTGATGGCCATAGCTTCTGTCAAAAATCCGGTGTCTGGCAACTCGCCTGCTGCTGCAAGGGTTGTAAGGATTACATCAATTTCTGCACGGTCTACCGGCCATGGCTCAACAATAATGTGCGGATGCTCTTCGTGGAATCTGTTAAGCGTATTTGTTACGTTTTCGATTTCTGTTTCGTCGCCCCAGAACATGTAGGTAATTGTTACTGGCTCTACGCCATCTGTGGTAGCTGCAGGTTGAGTGGCAGCAGGCTGATTAGCTGCGGGTTGATTGGCAGCAGGCTGCGCGGCTGGTTGTGTGTCTGCGGTTCCTGTGTCCCTTGCGCAAGCGGCAATAGCAACAAGCATAACTGCCATACAAAGGATTGCGATGAGTTTTGCTTTTTTCATAATTCTAATTCCTTCTTTCATTTTATTTATTTTAAACACACTTACTGTGCGTGTTTAATTTTTTTAAAATTTCTGTAATGCTTGCATAAATACTCGCATTTCATTTTCGCCCCTGTTTGCCCATAGGAAGTAGGGGATAAGATGTAAACTGCAAGGCTGTAGGCTGGGTTTTTCTTTGTGGTACAAATCGCCTGTACTGTGCTTGTATTTGTAAGCTGGTACGGTTAGCGCGCTTATATCTGCCAAAGAAATCCCTTCCGGCATATTAGCCTGGGATATTGGCTGTTTGTCGTCTAATATGTATCCGGCAAGCAATGGCCCGTTATCAACTTCCTCGGCACAATAGACAATTGGCCCGCTCATTATCGCCGCTTTACCTGTGTTATATTGAAGTTCCCCGGCGCAATATACATATTCAGGGGTCATATCAAATGTTAATTCGATTTTAGTTCCTTGGAAATTTTTGTTTAACACGATATAACCGTCTTTTGTTTGGATTGCTTCCGGCTTGCCGTCTATAGTAAGGAATTTTATCGGGGCATATTTGGGGTTGCGCAAATGCAGACAAAATTGTCCGCCAAGTACCGTGATGGTGGCCGTATTACCAAAAGGATACGCTGTAGTTACTTCCACTTTACGCTCGCCGTCCTGGGCAGTCCCTTGGCAGTACAAGTTTACATATAACCCGGCATCGGTACCGGCGTAGGCGTACAGCCCAAGACCCATTACCGTACGCGCTAGGTTGGACGGGCAGCAGGCGCAGTCGAACCATTTTGGGCGTTCTTGCTTGATATGCTTGTAATTGGGGTTAAGCGGGATTTTTTTTGGCTCAACCTCCAATGGGTTAACATAGAAAAACTCTTTCCCGGTAAGCGACATACCCGCAAGTACCGTGTTGTACACTGCCAACCCCATGATGTCGACAAATTCGGCTTTGCCGCGCAGGATGTTCATCCTGCGGCAGAACATCATTAGACCAACAGACGCACATGTTTCGCCATAAATCAAATCGTTTGGCAGGTCGTAGGCCGAGGTAAACCGCTCGCCCGCGGCGGCAGAACCTATGGCTCCGGTTATGTACATTTGTTTGGTTGTAACGTCATCATATAACGCGTCACAAGCTGTAGCAAGTGCTTTGTCGCCGAATTCAACCGCCAAGTCTGCCATAGCGGCGTACATATATACCGCGCGAACGGAATGGCCGGCAGCAATGCGCTGTTCGACGGGGGGGATGTGCGCCTGAGAATAATCGCGCCCGAAAGTTGTAAGTTCCGGAAAAATTTCATTATACTCAGGTTTACTTTCTTCTATATCAAAATAGTTGGGAGATTTGCCCCGCTCGCTGATAAAATATGCCGCCAAGTTTAAATAACGCTTTTCGCCTGTGGTTTCGTACAACTTGAACAAAGCCAGTTCAATTTCCTGATGGCCGGGGTAGCCGTTTATCTTCCCTTCGCTCAGCCCGAAAATATTATCTATACAATCCGCAAAGCGTATTGCAATATCCAAAAACGCGGTCTTGCCTGTTGCGTCATGATATGCTACTGCGGCTTCTATTAAATGGCCGGCGCAGTATAGTTCATGCCCGTGCTGCAAATTTGTCCAGCGGCCCTCAGGTTCTTTTATTGTGTAATATGTGTTTATGTAACCGTCGGGAGATTGTGCCGCGCCTATGAGTTCGATTGCGTTATCGGCCAGGGCGGTAAGCTTAGGGTCGGGTAAAGTAGCAAGGCTGTAGGCTACACATTCCAGCCATTTGTATAAGTCGCTGTCTTGGAAGCACATGCCGTAGAACTGTCCCTGCTTTTTGCCAGCGGCTATCTCAAAGTTTTGTATGCATCCGCTGCGCGCAGCATCTGCGACACGGTCATTAAGTGCTTCCCATTGGTATGGAATAACCTCGTGGCGTACTAAATCCATGTATCTGTTCCAAAACGAACCGTCTATTTTAATATCTTGCAGTGGCAGTGGCTTAATTCTCATATGTAATCATTCCTATCATTTAAACGATTAGATTGCGGATATAGTATTTCAATTATTAGCTAAAAATACTTTCCTAAATTCAGCGGTTTGTGCTATAGCTTGCAATAGGGTTTAAAAGTTAAACCGCTATAAAAATTGTTAAATAGTTAAATTGCGGACAGAGTCTCGTAATATTATATTGCTTGGTATAATAATTTTATGCCCGTCAGTAGTTTTGCCTTCGGCAAAACCGCTCACTTTGGTCGCGCCCGACTTCTTTCGGGTACACTTGGAATCTGTTCCGGCCAGCTTTTCGGCGGCTACCTGCGCCGCGGTATAGCCAATGGCCTTTAGGTCAATTTCCGCTGTGGTAAGTTTGGGAGAAACATATTCGGACACTTCCCTATTATCAAAACCCACCACGGATATATCCTGCGGCACCCGCAGTCCAGCTTCCTTTATTGCGTCCATGGCACCTACTGCCATAAGGTCATTCATAGCGAATACCGCTGTTGGTGGTGAATCCCTCAAAAGTTCTTTCATGCAGGAATATCCCGAATCACGTTCCCAGTCACCGTTTTTAACTAGTTGGCTGTCCAGTGTAAGTCCGGCTTCGTTGAAGGTCTTGTGTATGCCCCTTAGCCTAAGCTGTGCGGGGTTAGTATGGGCAAGCCCGGTTATTACCGCAATGCGTCTGTGGCCCATGTCTATTAAATTACGCATCATCCGGGCAGCGATATCCACGTTTTCATATGTCACGTAACAGGTGTGAGAATCGTTTGACGTAGAGTACGCGATAATTACCGGCTTACCTATATCCGGGATAATACCGGATACGTCTCTGTCGAACATGCCTACATATATGACCGCGTCTACCTTCGCGCCGTATACCAGATACGTTAGTCCATTGTTGATTTTGTCCTTCTGGTAGATAATCTGGTCATATCGGTTAAACAAACTTTCCATCATCCGCAGGTCGTTTAGCAGAATGTGATAGTCGGTATTTTCCATATACTCGGATATGCCGTTGATAATGCGTGGGGTGGCAAAGGCCAAAATATCCTCCACAAGTACCCCAATGGAGTTAGTTTTCTTTGTACGCAGGCTTTTTGCAACTATGTTAGGCTGATATCCGGTTTTTGCGATGATATCCAATACCTGTTGCCGCTTTTCGGGGGTCACATGCTTTGTGCCGTTTATGACATATGACACCGTAGCGGTGGAAACCCCTGCTTCTTTTGCAATGTCTTTAATGGTAATAGCTAATCCCTCCCAGCAGCTAAACGATTAGCTAAGGTAATTATACATAAATTTTTATAGCTGTCAACATGTTTTTTACAAGTTATTATTAAAACTTGATAAAATAATATTTTGAGAAAAGGAAGCGACGACATGACGTACATGTTAAGACTTTTGCTGTAGCCACGCCCCCTCACTTTACATAATTTTTACTTTTCCAATACGATTTTCTGATTTTTCTTCAATCCTGTTCCCGATAAAATACAACCATGAAAACAAATCAAAAAACAAGGAGAAAAAAATGATGGAAAAAGATTGGCGTCTTAGTTTAATGGGTCTTGTCGCTTTGTTTGTATTTGCACTTGTGCTAAGTGGGTGCAGCGGAGACAGTAACAACGCAGGAGCAAACCAACCCTCTACGGTGGGTACGACAGTTGCAAACTCGGCGGGTACAGGTGGCAGCATAGTAGTGGCAGGGTCAACGACAGTTGCACCGGTTGCCCAAGCATTGGCAGATGCTTTTGTGGCATCTTATCCACAGTATAGTATTGAAGTACAAAGCATGGGTACAGGAGCAGGTATGACCGCGGCAATGGAAGGTGTTGCAGACATAGGTCTTGCTTCACGCAACCTAAATGCAGACGAACTTGTGACACTCGACTTTGTAACTTTTGCAATAGATGGATTAGCGGTGGTAACACATGCGTCAAACCCTGTTTCTAATCTTTCTTTTGACCAAGTCCGTGGGGTTTTCTTAGGAGAAATAACTAACTGGTCTGAGGTTGGTGGGGACAATGCGGAAATAATCGTAATCTCTCGCGAGTCCGGTTCCGGTGCCAGGGGCGGATTTGAAAGTATGGCTGATGTTGCGGATGAAGTTGCTTACAGCTTAATAGGTACAGGTTCTAACGGTGTTTTGACATCTGTTGAACAAAACGCAAATGCAATCGGCTACGTTACATACGGTCTGATTGCGGGCCGCAATGTTTCGGCGGTTTCCGTAGACGGAATACTTTTCTCAGGGGCTGCCGCCGCCGATGGTACTTATCCGTTTGCTATAGGATTTCACATGGCCTTTCAGTTAGCCGGAGTTAGTGCGCAAACTCAGTCATTCTTAAATTGGGTAATGTCTCCTGCCGGTCAAGCTGTTGTAGCGGCCGAGGAGTACGTTCCCGCTGCATAATTTTCCAGTTTATCAGAACTGCAAGGTTCAAAGATAAATCCTCCTACTCGCCCTATACCTTAAAAAACTTTAACATTGTACTTTGTATTTGAGTGCAATGTTAAAGTTTTTGGGGTGTAGGGTAAAGTCTCATGAGTATCAACTCAACAAAAAATGCGCAAAGACAGTTGATATTTAAGTTAGAATATATGGGGGCAGAAGGCCTGCGGTTTTGACTTAATAAAGCAACTCTTTTAAACAAAAAGCATATGCTGTGGCACTGCTATAAGGAGATAAATTAAATGAATTTTGCTTCTGTTGGTCAATCGAAAAGTGTAAGGACTATTGAGACTATCACCAAGACATTGTTCTTGATGTGTAGTCTCGTTTCCGCGTTAATGCTTTTTGTTATCATTTTCTTTATATTTACCAATGGTGTGCCTGCCATTATTGAAGTTGGTTTCTTAAATTTCGTATTGGGGAGAACATGGGCCCCTACACATGGTACTAATCCGCAGTTTGGTATGATGCCGATGCTTTACGCGTCTCTCGCTACTACTATATTCGCTTTTATTTTAGGTTCGCGCATTGGAAAGTGGGCCGCCATTTATCTGGCCTTTTTCTGTCCTAAAAAACTTTACCCATATATTAAGACTATGGTGGAGCTTTTAGGGGGTATCCCTTCGGTTTTGTATGGCTTCTTTGGTGTAGCTATTATTTTGCCATTTATCCGCAATAACTTTGGCGGTACAGGTAACTCCTTACTGGCGGCTATTATCATACTAACCATGATGATTCTGCCTACTGTCATAAACCTAAGTGAAGCGGCTTTGCGTGCTGTTCCGAGAGAATTTTTTGAAGGCGCGGTTTCTTTGGGTACAACAAAAACAGAAGCAATATTTGATGTTATTGTGCCTGCCGCTAAAGGCGGCATAAACGGGGCATATGTACTGGGAATTGGCCGCGCCATAGGGGAGACTATGGCTGTAATTATGGTAGCGGGCAATGTTTCTCGTATGCCCGGCAGCATCGGAGAATTTTTTCAAACGAGTACCTTACTTGCCCCTGTAAGAACACTGACTACCGGTATTGCTATGGAAATGTCATATGCTTCCGGCCTCCACAGAGACACTTTGTTTGGTATTGGGGTTGTTCTTTTTACAATTATAATTTGCCTTAACCTATCGCTTACTATATTAAATAGAAACCAAACCAACTATGCGAAGGAATCTTAAATAGAAATGGATGTTGAAAAATGTCTCACAGGCGTAAATTCAGCAATACATTAAATTACATAAAAATGTGTATCGGCATAAGTGTTTCCATAACAGTATTAATTTCCATACTCCTATTGATAACCATCAATGGCTTGCAGCATCTTAGCTTTAGCTTTGTGTTCTCTTTAAATGCACCTCGTGGTTTTAGCCTTATGCCCATGATAGTCAATACCTCTATTATTGTTGCTTTAACACTAGCTATTTCAGTCCCATTAGGTATTGGTGCCGCAATTTATCTCAATGAGTATGCCAATGTTAATTCAAAGCTGGTCAGGCTTGTACGTGCTTCTATAGAAACATTAAGCGGTATTCCTTCGATTATTTATGGGCTGTTTGGTTTTTTGTTCTATGTTATTGTTTTGGGATGGACTTGGTCTTTGCAGGCCGGGATATTCACAGTTGCAATAATGATTCTTCCTATAATAATCCGCTCGACCGAGGAGGCTTTAAAGGCCGTCCCCATGTCATTACGTATGGGCAGCTATGCCCTTGGAGCCGGAAAATTTTACACAATCCGCAAAGTAGTTCTGCCAACTGCCATAAACGGTATACTTGCCTCCATTATACTTTCCATAGGGCGTTTGGTAGGGGAAACAGCGGCGTTGATGCTAACAGCAGGTACCTTGCTTAATATGCCCGAAAGTTTAAGAAGCTCGGGGGCAACCCTTTCTGTTTTTATGTATCTGATAACCGTAGAACATGGAGATATGGAAAGGGCTTATGCAACAGCAATAATTCTGATGTCGTTGGTTCTTGCACTTAATCTAGCAGCTAATTTTGTAGCGAGAAAGTTAAAGAAAGTGTAGTCGTAAAATATAGTATTTTAAATTAATAGCGGACGTCTTTTGTCCGCTATTAAGTTGAAATACTTTCTGAAATTCAGCGGTTTGTGCTATAGCTTGCGAAAGGGTTTTAAAGTTAAACCGCTATGCGAAAATAAATTTCAACTGGTGACTGTGAGTCACCAGTTGAAAAATTTAAAGGAGAACTCTATGAACATACTTTCACTAAAAGACAAATTTACATTCGGCAAAGCAACAAGCGACAGTTCTGAAACAGAAATTGTAGAATCGTCGATAATCGAGCCTGACTCACTAAAATACAATCTTGAGGTAAAAGATTGCAACCTATACTACGGAGACTTCCACGCACTCAAAGATGTCAACATGAACATATCCCAGCAAAAAGTAACAGCTTTCATAGGCCCATCGGGATGTGGCAAGTCTACTTTCCTGCGTATATTTAATCGCATGAACGACCTAATAGAAGGTTGCCGCATAACAGGTGAGATACGCATTGGGGGACAGGATATTTTTGCAAAAGATACCGATGTATCACTTTTGCGCAAAAACGTAGGCATGGTTTTTCAAAAACCCAACCCTTTTCCAATGACTGTTTACGACAACATAGCTTATGCGCCACGAACCTTTGGCATTAGGAAAAAAGGTGAGCTTGATGCAATTGTCGAACGCTCCTTAATACAAGCGGGACTTTGGGACGAAACAAAGGACCGTTTGAAAAAAAGCGCGTTAGGGCTTTCGGGCGGTCAACAGCAACGACTATGCATTGCCCGCGCCCTTGCGGTAGAGCCTAAAATTCTTTTAATGGACGAACCCACCAGCGCGTTAGACCCAATTTCCACCGGGGTTATCGAAGAATTAATAGGCAAGCTAAAAAAAGAATACACAATAGTTATTGTTACTCACAATATGCAGCAGGCAGCGAGAGTATCTAACAGAACGGCATTCTTCCTACTGGGTGAAGTTGTGGAATACGGAAAAACAACAAACATATTCTCAAATCCAAAAGACAAGCGGACAGAAAATTATATCTCAGGGAGGTTTGGATGATGCAAACACGAAAAAAATATGACAAGAAACTGCAAACTGTTTCCGACAAACTTGTACTAATGTGCAGGCATATCGAATCTGTAGTTGAAAAATGTATTAAATTACTTACGGAAAGAGATTCCACCCTTGCTAGTGAAATTCGCAAAGAGAACAAACGCATAGACAAATTAGAGCGCAAAATCGAACTTGCGTGCATGAAGCTATTGATAATGGAACAGCCCGTCGCCGGTGATTTTCGCAAAATATCCGCAACCATGAAAATGATAACAGACCTGGAGCGCATAGGCGACCAAGCATGGGACATAGCAAAAATAGCAACCAACTTCGAAGATAAATGCTATATGAAAGAACTTGACAAAATCCCCCAAATGGCAACAATAGTCATACAAATGGTAAAAGACAGTGTACATGCACACATCAATAGCGACCTTGAACTTGCCTGCTCCCTTGACATAATCGACGATAAAGTTGACAATTTATTCAAAGCCATTATGTCCGACATTGTGGCCTTAATAAAAAAAGACCCCAACGCTGCAGAACATGCTATAATGCTAATAATGATAACAAAATACTTGGAACGCATAGGCGACCACGCAGTAAATGTAGGCGAATGGGTAGAATATTCGTTAACAGGCATACATCCCAAACGCAAGATGGAGTGATATATTGGTGAAGCAAGTAATACACGTAATCGAGGACGACCCTGCCTTGCAAGAACTGTACACCTACACATTGGAAAATGAATTTGACTGCCATTGCTTTAGCGACGGACGGTCTTTCTTCGATTCAATAAAAAACAACAAACCCGACCTTGTTTTGCTGGATATAATGCTGCCGGATGACAACGGGTTCTCCATTTTGTCGCAGTTAAAATCCGATAGAACCACAAGCAATATCCCGGTAATTATGGTATCCGCAAAAGACAGCGAAGTCTCCAAGGTCAAGGGGCTTAATATGGGCGCGGATGATTACATCACAAAACCTTTCAGTGTTATGGAATTTATAGCGAGGGTAAAAGCCAATCTGCGAAAAAATGCAAAACCCACAGATAACATCGTTTTTAAGGATATCAACATCGACTTATCTAAACATCAAATATACGTAAACGATACTCAAATTCAAACAACACTAAAGGAATTCACTCTCCTGCGGTTACTATGTATAAATGCCGAAAGAGTGCTGGAGCGCGAAACTATTTTTGCTGAGGTATGGGGAAATAATTTTATAGGCGAAACCAGAACTCTTGACATTCATATCAAGGAACTTAGGCGAAAGCTGATGGAAACAGAGAGCGCGGCAGCTATAAAAACCATCAGAGGTGTAGGTTATATCCTGACATGAAGAAGAGACTATTTGCTTATACGATTTTTATATTATCGGTAGGGCTTATCAGTTTTTTTGCTGTGTCTTTTTATATTGTCCGTAGCAATAGCTTGAGCATCGCTCAAAACAGGATTATCGAAATAACACAAATATATGCGGGACTGTTTAACGACAATGTAGATTTAGTAGAATTCGTAAACGTCGATGGCGACTCCAGAATCACGGTAATTTGCGCAGACGGCTATGTTTTAGCCGACAGCCGCCCACTTTATAATATCGAAAACCGTTTGTCACGCCCGGAAATACAAGCGGCGGCGGTAGGCAACTCTGCGGTATTTATCAGATATTCAAGCACATTTGGTGTAAATTATATTTACTATGCGCTAAAGGTAGAAAGCGGAGAAAGTTTTGTTTTCATACGCGCATCCATTCCTTTAGCAGAAATAAATGCATACTTATATCAATCACTTCCGTTGCTGATTATTCTACTGTTAATGTTTGCGTTTGTGTGTTTCTTCTTAGTACGAAGCATAGCAAACCAAATTATTTTGTCATTCAGTTCAATTGAGCAAAAGTTGCGCCTTTTATCAATCGGTGAATATAAACGCACCGCCATCAGCAGCACATATGAGGAAATAAACCAAATAACAAAGGGAATTGACGATATTGCCTTAGTTTTACAAAATAGTTTTGACGAACTTAATAACGAAAAAAACAAATTGGCCTATATACTAAACAGCATTGGAGATGGGATTTTTGTCGTGGACGAAAATGCAAATATAGCTCTGGCAAATACCGCTGCTTTAAAAACCTTTGACAGCTCAAATGACATTGTCAGTAAAAAGCTAACCTACTTAACCAATAAGAAAAAATTAATAGAAGCGATAACAAGTTGCGTAGTTCATGGCAAAGAAACCCTGCTGGAGCTTAACTTAAAAGGACGTATCTTTTTTATATCAGTAAGACAATTACCCGACACAAAATTGACAATAGTAGTACTAGCCGACGTTACTGAAAATCGCGAAAACGCAAAACAAAGGGAAGAATTTTTTACAAACGCGTCTCACGAATTAAAAACCCCACTAACTGCAATAAAAGGTTTCAACGAGCTACTATCACTCAATAACCAAGATGAAAACTTACAAAAATATGTAAACGGTATCACCCGCGAAACAAATCGCCTAATGTCGCTTATAGGCTTTATGCTAAAACTATCCGAATTAGAAAACACACAAACACAAGGGGCAATACCAATTTCCCTGGCCGAAGTCATAAACGAAGCCCGCGAAGCCCTCTCTACTATTATCACAGAAAAATCCATCAAGCTAAAAACAAAAGGCAACGCCACCATCATATCCGACCAGGAGCACATATACGAACTTGTAAAAAATCTGATAGAAAACGCAGTAAAATACAACAATAACGAAGGAAAAGTTTCCGTAACAGTCGAATGCAAAAAGAAAAAGACACGGCTAACCGTGTCCGATAACGGTATAGGAATTTCACCCACAGACCAGACAAGGATATTCGAACGCTTCTACCGCGTAGACAAAAGCCGTGCGGTATGGCGTGGTGGTACAGGGCTGGGTCTTTCGATTGTCAAGCATATTTGCGTTTTGTACGGCTGGAAATTATCGCTGAATAGCAAACTTGGTGTGGGTACCAATGTGATTGTTGAATTTAATGCAGGCGAACCAGCAACTAAGCCATATCTTCTCAAATAGCGGTTGCATTAGCACACGCGATATGCAATAATACTGTCCATGACCAGTCCATTTAAAATAATATTCTCCGTTGCAATTTTGACGCTTGCGTCGCGCGTGATATCGCTTATAGCCCTTCTTGTGTATATGGCGTTTTTTGGCCCGCAAGACATTAGGCTTAATATTTATGCCTACGCGCTTAATATACCCAACATGGTTTTTAATGTGTTTTGGGCCGGTATTGTTGCTGTAATTGTTCCTATTTATACGGGATTTCTTGCGAAAAATGAGACGGCGCGAGCGCGAGCGTTTCTTAATGATATGATAACTATTATCTGCGTGTTTGTTTTGATGCTGGTTACTGCGGGTCTTTTTGCCGCACCGTTTATTGCGTCTTTTACTGAGTATGTCGGAGCGGATTTTGCATTTTTAGTGGTTGCGCTGCGGGTCATGTTTTCCGTGGTGCTTTTTTATACCCTGCAGTATGTTTTTCAAGGATTTTTGCATTCTCATGGAAAATTTCGGCTTGCGGCATTTGTGGAAGTGCCTTCCGGTTTGTTGATTATCGGCTATGTGATTTTTCTGGGAGATACCTTTGGGGTAGGGGGATTGCTGGTTACAACGGCTATCGGACTTAGTATGCGGGTGCTGCTGCTAATGCCTGCGGTTGTAAAAACCGGGCTCAGGTACCGGCCTTCTTTTAATATAAAGAGCCCCGATGTGGTGCGTGCGGGGCTGCTTTTTGTGCCGATTGTGGTTAGCGGGCTTTCTTTTCAAACAAGTATGCTGGTTAATACTACGCTGGCGACGCGATTTAATGCCGTTCCTATATTGCTCTATGTGCAGAATTTGATTTTTGTTGTTATTTTGACCGTGGTTTATTCTATTACAGCGGTATATTTGCCAAAATTGTCCGCATTGTGGGCAGTGAATGACAAGAGCGGATTTACACAGTCGTTTCGTTCTATTGTTATGATATTGATTTTTCTTATGATTCCTGCGACAGCCGGGTTTTTCATGCTGCGGTTTGAAATTATTAATTTCCTTTCTGGGTGGGGAAATTTCGATGTAGAAAGTGTGCGGTTGACTGCAGATATGCTTGGGATTTATAGCCTTGGGATAGTGGCAGTCGCGCTTAAAGAGATGTTTGACCGCGGGTTTTATGCGCAAAAAAACAGTAAATTCCCCGCGCTTTTCAGCGTAATGATAATGCTGGTTAATGTGATGTTTTGTTTTGCGTTTATTGGTCGGTTTGGTGTCTTTACCATGGCAATGGGCTTTCCGATATCCACTACCATTGGCGTTGTGGGGCTTGTAACTGTTATGAACCGCCGTGTTTCGGTATTAACCGGGCAAGTTATGGGCATGACTGTAAAAGCTTTGCTTGCTACTGGCGTGATGATTTTTGTGTTGTATTTTTCTTTGCCGCTTATAAGAGAAATTACATTGCCGTCTGAGATTTTAATGCGGTTTTTTGTGCTTGTAATCCCGATTTTTATTGGGGTAGGGGTGTATTTTACATGTGCGTATTTTTTAAGAATGTCGCAAGTGCGTGATGTTGTTAGTGCTGTAGTGGATAAGATGCGCGGTGGAGAGCCTGTTGTATAAGGAAGGAATTATCGCAAATGAAAATTTTGTATCTGATAAACTACGCGGGGAAAGCCGGCTCTGAAAAATACGTGAGAGAACTTGCAGAAATCTCACGGCAAAAAGGCGCGAGTGTATTTTTTGCATACAATATACACGGGCCGCTGGCGGAGCATTTTGTGCAGCAGAAAATTCCTACTTTTCAAATAAACATGCGCAACCCATTAGATGTAAAAGCAGCTCGTGCATTGGCTAAAATTTGTCGCGAACACAAAATAGACATAGTTCACGCTCAGTATGCCCGGGAGAATTATATTGCAATATTGGCAAAAAAATTTGGTTCGGGTGCGCAGGTGGTTTTTACGGCGCATTTTCATATTAAAAATAACTTCCTATGGCGGTGTGCTAACAAAATTTTCATCCGTGCCAACAGTGCGGTAATTGCAGTATGCACCAGCGTCAAAAATTTGCTTGTGCAAAATGGCGTATCTGCCGGTAAAATCCACGTTATAGTCAACGGTGTAACACCGGTTGAAAACCCTCGTCCCGTCCCGCCGTTGCCGTTTACCTTTGTCGTAGTAGGTCGTCTTTCGCCGGAAAAAGGATTGATGTTTTTATTGGCATCTGTTAAACTGTTGGCGAAATATAAGGATAGTGACTTTAAGGTACTAATTGCAGGTGATGGAGAACAGCAGCAGCAAATGCAGCAGTATATCGTTGAAAATGGCTTGTGCGATTACGTGGAAATGATGGGCTTTTGCACCGATATACCGGCGGTTTTGCGACGCGGCCATGTGTATATTTCGTCGTCGCAAAGTGAGGCATTGAGTTTTTCGGTACTGGAAGCAATGGCGGAGTCGTTGCCTGTGATTGCCACTAACGTGGGAGGTTTTCCCGATATTGTAAATGACAAAACAAATTGCGGTATTTTGGTGGAATACGGCAACGAACAGGCACTATCAACAGCCATGCAAACCTTCATGAATGATGCCAAACTGTACAAAACCTTCTCACAAAACGCCATCCGCAATATAGAAGCCACATTCAATATCCAAACAATGGCGGACAAAACCTTTAATATTTACACTCAAGCAATGACAGATACAAACACTAAATATATGAAGAGTTGATGAAATGATTGACAAGCAAGGCAAAATTTTAGGCAAAGTTAGTGTGATAGACCTCTTTGTGTTGGCGATGATAATTGCCATTGTGCTTTTTGGCGTTTTCCGCCTTGGCAATACGCAGGGGATGGGCATTTTGCAAACGGCGCAGCCAGTGACCTTGGGGTTTGTAACCATAGACCCGACGGAGGATTTTACGGCGCGGGTGATACGAGTGGGTGACCCTGTAGTGGAGCATGAGGCAGGTGCGCGGCTTGGACATGTTACTGCGGTAAGCAAGCAGGTGACTATGGAGCAGCACCCCAACGTCGACGGTATAATGACAGCAAGCCCTTTACATGGCTACTATCAGGTGAATATAACCACGACGTTGCACGGCTACCCTGTGGACAACGGACTGCGGGTAATGGGTCATTTGTTTTTGGTTGGGGATGAGATTGTAATACGCGCCGGCGATGCAAATTTATTTGTTTATGTATCCGAAATTACAGTAGATTAGGTGATGAAAATGATTAAAAACGGCAGAATTTTCGGTAGGATTAATATTTTGGATTTGTTATTGGTACTGGTGATTGTTGCTGCGGTTGCCTTTGTGGGCTTGACACGCGGCACAGGAATACTGCCCGGCGGCCCGGCGGGAGAAACCACTTATACAATGCGCTTTTTCATTCCGCAAACCTATGACTTTGTAGTGGAGCATTTGAGCATAGGCGACCAAGTTATCGACCATACCCGCTTGGTGAGCTTTGGCAGAATAACCGACATCCAAGCAAGCGAAGGCCTGGAGTGGCATCCAAACGCTGATGGAATACTAATTGCAAGCCCATATGAAGGAATGCACGCCTTGGAGATAACTACGGAAGTCACGTTGCCCGCAGGGGCGCATGACAGCGGCCTTCACATACAAGGTAACCGCTTTGGGGTAGGGCAGACGGTTGTAATCCGTGCGGGAGATACGTTAATTTCGTTGCGCATTTCCGCCTTTGAAGAGAAGGTGGGGGCATGACACACCATGGCGGCAGTGCTGTAGTTGCGTTGGTTATAAGAATATTTGCGGGGCTTAACGCGTGGTACGAAGCAAGTATAACCCATAGGTTTATTGCGGCACTTGGCAGGTGTTTGCGTGACAGCGTGTTTTTTGGCCGGGTTTATCGGTATTTTACCACCAGATATGATGGTGCGTATGCACAGGGTAGTTTTGTAATTAGAGCAGTCGCGTGGGTTGTTGGCGGCTTTTTTTTCGTGCTGAAGAAAATTTTTGCCTTTTTTGCGCGGGTTAACGAAACGAGTGTTAACAGACGGACTTTTTCTCGGGTTATGAGATTGTTTAAAGTAGAGGTAGTTAGAGACAGCTTACCGGGGCGTATGGTTTCGAGCCTGCCGTTTTTGTTTTGCGGATTCATATTTTTTATGTCCGTAGTGCCGCACGCTATGTGGTCTAATATGCTTATTGTACTTGCCGCAGTGTTTTTTTGGGGCATTTTTATTTTGCAGTATTTTTTAGGTAGGCGTGCAGGAGTTGATCTAAAATATCTTGCGCCAATGCTGGTTTTATATGTGCTTTTTTGCGTTATCAGCTTTTTTACCGGACTTGGCGGTACAGACAGTATAAGAGTGGCTACTATTATGTTTGCCATAATTTCTCTTGGGGTGTTTGCAACCAATGTTTTTGAAACTGTGGCGGATATTTCCCGCTGTGTGCGTTTTATTTTTTTGGCTCTTGTTGTTACGGGTTTGTACGGGATTTTTCAATATGCCACAGGTATCGAAATTAGTGCCGCCATGGTTGACCTTGAGCTTAATCCCGGCTTACAGCGGGCGTATTCTACCATGGGCAATCCTAACAATTATGCTAAGTTTATCGTAATGTTTCTGCCGTTTTGTGTGGCTTATATTTTTAATGTAGGCGGCGATACTCGGTTTGGTGCTACAAGGCGGCAGTTTAATGTTGTAATGCTAACGGCACTTTGTATGCCAATTATGCTGGCACTTATGTTAACGTATTCCCGTGCGTCGTACTTGGCACTCTTGGTTTCGGCATTTATTTATATTTTAATGATAAAGCCGAGGCTTATTGCGGTTGGCGCGGTGCTGGCTGTGCTGGCTGTCCCGTTTATACCCGATGCTATCATGATGCGGATGTCCACCATTGGTACTGATACATCCAGTTTACACAGGCTTTTGATTTGGGGTAGCGTAGGGCAGGCGATTAGGGACTACTGGGCGCAGGGTATCGGTATTGGCCCGGAAGTGTTTACGCTTATTTATCATGCATACGCACCCGAAGCTGCGCGGTTTATTATTCATTCGCATAATGTGTTCCTTAGCGCGTGGTTGGAAGTTGGTATCGGCGGGTTCATTGCCATTATTTTGTACAATTTGCAGTCGTTAAGGGCAGGGGTTGCGGCTTTTGTTAATTCCAAAGACACGCAGACGCGGCATTATTTGGCGGCGGGTGTTTCCGGCTTAGCGGCGTTCTTTGTGTTTGGTATTGTAGAACATGTTTGGTTTTATCCGAGAACCATGCTGGTGTATTTTCTTATGATGGGGCTGCTGTGGGCGGCTGTTCGCATTGATGGCAAAGCTTGTGGTAAGGCGGTTGAGGCGGCATGAAAGTTCTGCACTTGATATCCGGCGGCGACAAAGGCGGCGCGAAAACACATGTATTCACTCTGCTTTCCGCGCTTATGGAAGATATAGACGTTACCGTTGCCTGCTTTATGGAAGGTGTTTTCTACCAAGAAATACAGGACACGAATATCCCATCCATTTTGATAAAACAGAAATACCGCAACGATTTAACCGTTATACGCGCGCTGGCAAAGCACATCCGTGACAAGCGATATAACTTGATACATGCCCACGGCGCGCGGGCTAATTTTATTGTTATGATTTTGCGTCCGTTTGTTAATATTCCTATTGTTACTACTATTCATAGCGACTATTTGCTGGATTTTACAGATGGCTGGTACAAGAAGCATGTGTACACAAGACTAAATAGTTTCGCGCTTGGATATGCGGATTATTATATTGCGGTGTCCGATAGCTTTAAACAAATGTTAACCGACAGGGGATTTGAACCCGAAAATATTTACACGGTGTACAACACGATAGATTTCGAAAGCGCGAAAGAGTATCGTCCAAGGGATGAATTTTTGGAGATACATGACATCCGAGCCGAGGGCAAAACACTGGTTGGTATAGTTGGGCGTTTTGATAAGGTTAAAGGGCATAACGTTTTTATTAATGCGGCGGCAAAGGTATTGGAACATGACAAAAATGTGCTGTTTTTGCTGGCAGGAGAAGGCCCGGAAGAATATGCGTTAAGAGCGCAGGCAAAGAAGTTGGGAATAGAAGACAGTGTTATTTTTTTAGGATATGTTAACGATATTTTCAGCTTTATTAATGCCATTGACATTAATGTGGCGTCGTCCTACAGCGAAAGTTTCCCATACATGCTGCTGGAGGGCGCGTTAATGAAAAAACCTACCGTGAGTACAGCGGTGGGCGGTATTGTAGACTTGATTTTTGAGAATGAAACGGGATTGCTTGCGGAGTCGGGCGACTATGAAGTTTTGGCGGAGAAGATTCTGACGTTTATAGGCGATAACGAGCTACGGGAAAAGCTTGGGGAAAATTTATACAACTACGCCCGTGTGAAATTCTCCAAAGAGAGTATGAAACTGCGCCATTTAGAAATTTACAACGATATTTTGGCGCGGCAGAAAGCTAAGAATAAGATTTTTGACGTTGTACTGTCGGGATATTATGGCTATGACAACAGCGGGGATGACGCGCTTTTGAAGGCCATTGTCGGTTCTTTGCGTGCGGAATACAGCAACGCAAAAATTTTGGTGCTGTCAAAAAAGCCTGCGCAAACCATGGATATTCACAAGGAGCATGATATTTTTTCCATTAACCGGTACGATGTTTATGCCATATACAAATATCTGAAACGGGCGCGGCTTTTTATTTATGGCGGCGGCAGTTTGATACAGGATATCACCAGTACGCAAAGCCTTGTGTACTATACATGGCTGCTGCGGCTTGCGAAATTTTTTGGTTTGAAATTGATGATTTACGGCAACGGAATCGGCCCGCTTATAAAAAAATCCAACATGCGCCGTGCGAAGAAAGCACTTGCGAGCTGCGATTATATTTCTTTGCGGGACCCGGAATCGATGCAAGTTATACAAGATTTGGGGCTGGATATTACAAAAACGCCGGTTAAACTTTCTGTTGACCCTGTTTTTGCGATTGATTCCTGCGAGCCGGGGGATATTGCGGCTATTCTGGAAGATGAAAACATCAGGCCGGATACTCAATATTTTGGTGTATCATGCCGTATTTGGAAGTATAACGAGCCTAATTTTGTTAACAAAATGGCAAAAGTGATAGAAGAAAAGAGTCGTTTGCATGGGCTTGTACCTGTGTATATTCCGCTACACCCGACAGATTATAATATTTTGCGGGAAATTGCTACCAAAGCGGCTGTACCTGACAGTATTATGTTGCGCAAGGTTTACGAGGTTGAAGAATTGATGGGGATTTGCGCGGGGCTTAGGTTTGTTATTTCTATGAGGTTGCATACGCTGGTGTATGCGGTTGCTGTTGGTGTGCCTATAATTGGGCTTTCGTATGACCCTAAGGTTAGCCGGTTTGTGGCTTACGCTAACCAGACTACATCGCTGGATACGGCGGATTTGGATGAAGTTGCCCTAGGTGAGATGATTGATGACATACAGGAGAATTACGGTAAGTATAAAGAAGGTATTTTGCAAGAAGCTACGCGGTTGAAAGGGTTGTCGGATATGGATGCCCGGTTGGCTATTGAGTTGTTGGTGTAAATTCTAAATTAAAATTCAAGTGGTTACCCACAGTAACCACTTGCAATACAAATCAGGAGGATTTTTATGGCAAAAATCAACCACGAACAACTGGCACAGCTTGCCGTAGAAGCAAAGAAAATGGCATACGTACCCTACTCAAACTTTCGTGTAGGGGCGGCGTTGATTGCAAAAAGCGGCAAAATTTACACCGGATGCAACATCGAATCGGCAACTTATTCCCCTACAAATTGTGCAGAGCGCACGGCAATTTTCAAAGCCGTATCTGAAGGTGAACGGGAGTTTTTTGCAATAGCGATAGCCGGGTCGTCGGAAAATAAAGAACCAAACTATTGCTACCCATGTGGTGTATGTCTCCAAGTGATAAAAGAGTTTGCTGATGATGATTTTATCGTTATAATAGCAAAAACGGAAGAAGACTATCGCATCCATTCTTTTGGTGAGCTATTGCCATATAGTTTCGACTCAAATGACCTATAGAAAATGTGAAAAAAGGTAAACTTCCTTTTTTCACCATATTATTTTTGCCTTCCGCAAGGAGGACTTTGCCCGACTGAAAGGAAAGGAATCAAACATATGGACATCTTATTCAAAAACATAACCGCAGTAACAATGGAGCAAGATACCCCCGTATTAACCAACGTGGACGTAGGAGTGAGTTACGGCAAAATCACCCATCTTGCAGAATCTTCTTCCGATGTGCGGCTTCTGGCAACCACCCGCATTATAGACGGCACAAACAAGGTGCTTATGCCGGGGCTGTATAATTGTCACAGCCATGGTGCAATGGCAATGTTTCGCGGCTATGCCAACGACCGTAATCTGGAAGACTGGCTCTTCAACTACATTTTCCCTGCGGAAGAAAAATGGACACCCGAACTATTGCGTACAGGAGCGTTGCTTGCCATTGCGGAAATGATTTCCTCCGGTACTATTGCATTTACAGATATGTATTCTCTAATGGGCATAACCGCCGCAGTCGCGGACGAAGCGGGTGTGTTGGCAAACATAAGCAATGGGATAATCACTTTTGACAAAAACAGCTATAACTTCTCCCGCGACCATGTGTACAAGCAAACCATGCTCGCAATGGAAAACTTAAGCGGTGACGGTCGTATTAAAATTGACGCGTCTATCCATGGGGTGTATACGTCTCACCCGGACGCGTGGGAACAAGTGGTGGAATTCGCCCGCAAACACGAGTTGGGTATGCATGTTCACCTTTCGGAAACGGCAACGGAGCATGAAGGGTGCAAAGAGGAATATGGCACGACACCAACACAGATTTTTGCACGACACGGCGTTTTTGACATGCCAACTGTAGCGGCGCATGCCGTGTGGGTAACGGACGAGGACATAGAAATTTTAGCAGAAAAAGGCGTTACCGTTGCAACCTGCCCCATTTCCAATTTAAAACTGGCAAGCGGCCTTGCCCCTGTGATAAAAATGCAAGCAGCGGGCATAAACGTCGCAATTGGCACAGATGGTGTAGCATCAAACAATTCTCACGATGTATTTGAAGAATTAAAAATGGCATCCGTACTGCAAAAATACATTTCCAACGACCCCACAGCACTGCCTGCTTTTGATGCTTTAAAAATGGCAACGGTAAACGGTGCGAAAGCACAGGGCCGCGGTCATTCAAGCGGTATGATAAAGGTAGGCTGCGACGCAGACATTTTACTGATTGATTTTGACAACCCGCGTCAGACCGTTTGCTACGACCCTGTTTTAAACCTTGCATACTCAACAAGCGGCCGTGATGTGGAAATGACCATGTGCCGCGGAAAGATTTTGTACGAGAAGGGCGAGTTTAAAACCATTGATATTGAGAAAATTTTGTTTGACGCGCGGCGCGCGCGCGATATTTTTTTAGGATAACACATAAAAAAGCCCAACTGGTGACTGTGAGTCACCAGTTGGGCTTTTGACATTTCAAGCTTAACGTTGTTCCACCGTAAATTTGATGGAAGTTTTCTCCTGCCCGTCAACTTCGAGCTGAGAAAACGCAGGAATACATACCAGATCGATGCCATTAGGGGCAACATATCCCCGTGCAACAGCGATACTTTTAACCACTTGATTTACCGCAGCCGCTCCAATAGCGTTAATTTCAACCGGCTTGTCTGAACGTAAGATAGCAGCGATGGCACCGGCAACAGATTTGGGCTCGGATTTAGAAGATACCCTTAAAATTTCCATTTCATTTCGCCTCCTATTATGATAAGTGTAGTGAGTTCTTGACAATTATACCACATAAAGGGTAAAAAATATTGCATGTAACTCCTGTAAATTTTAGGAAATTTACTGAGGCTCAGTATAGAGCTATGAGATATACTTTTTCATATTCTTAAGCGCGTTTTTTTCCAAACGTGATACTTGAGCTTGGCTGATACCTATTTCATCCGCAACTTCCATTTGCGTTTTTCCTTCGAAAAACCGTAATGACAAAATCAATTTCTCCCTATCGCCAAGCCGCTTTAATGCTTCGGTAAGCGACAAATTTTCCAGCCAGCGGTTATCGGTATTTTTCTCGTCGCTAACTTGGTCCATTACAAAAATTGCGTCCGCTCCGTCCTGGTATACCGGCTCAAATAAACTAACCGGGTCTTGAATTGCATCGAGCGCAAAGCTGATTTCTTCTTTCGGGATACCCATTTCTTTTGCGATATCTTCAATATCTGGCTCTTTGCCGTTTCTTGTGGTAAGAGCTTCCTTTATGCTTAGTGCCTTGTAGGCGATATCGCGTAAACTGCGGCTCACGCGAATGGTATTGTTGTCGCGCAAGTAGCGGCGTATTTCGCCGATTATCATAGGCACGGCATAGGTGGAAAATTGCACCCCATGGGACGTGTCAAAGTTATCGATTGCCTTAATAAGCCCAATACATCCCACCTGAAAAATATCGTCCACGTATTCACCGCGGCGGTTAAAACGCTGGATAATACTAAGCACCAGCCGCAAATTGCCAAAAATATACTTTTCCCGTGCGTCTTCGTCGCCTTGCTGAATTAGGTCAAATAAAGTTCGTTTTTCATCTCCTTTTAGAACCGGCAGTTTTGAGGTGTTTACGCCGCAGATTTCTACCTTGCTGCTGTGCATACAAATCCCTCCGAATGCTTTTGTATTGCTCTCAAAATAGACAGACGAGAGCGACAAATATTACTACTAAGCATTTCCAAGCGAGGGTAAAGTATACTGGAAATATGTGTTATTGATATATGAAAAAAACCACATCACCATAGGTCAATCCTGTAGTAACGTGGTTTATAGGAATCTTAAAAATAATCTAATCTATCACCCGTGTCGGTGCGCGGAATTCTATAGCCGGAGTGGATGCGTCAAGTCCGCTGGGTGCTATATCCGTTGCCATTAAATGGTCTATTAGCCTGTCGATTTCGTTTAAGCGAGTGTGCATCTCGTCCATATCGTTTTCTTCGAGCTTTGTAAGATATTTGCGCACCAATTCGCTGTATGTGTTTTGAAAATTTTGTACATGGGTACGCTTGCGCTGCACTTCGGTCCGGACATTTTCCAATTCAAGCAGGATTTGGTTCTTGTATTCGTCCGCTTGCAGTTTAGCGTTTTTTATCATGTTGTCCGCCGCTACTTGCGCGCTTATTATGGCATTTTTTATGGCGTTGTCTTTTTCTTTGTAGCTTTTTATAACCCCTTCAAGAGTTTTGATGTAATTTTCAACTTCGTCTGGGTCATAACCGCGTTTTACGTATGTAAATCTATCCAAAGTAACACCTCACAATATATTACATTTTCTTCACCTACAAATAATAGCACAGCAGAACTAATCGCGCAAGCGTACGGCACCTGCGGCACGTCTGCGGTAGTTATCATCCATTTTTGCATAATGCTTGCGCGTGGTGTTAACATCTGCGTGACCAAGTACGTTGGCAACAAGGTAAATATCGCCGGTTTCCGTATAAAGTTGGGTACCGAATGTGCTGCGCAATTTATGCGGGGAGATGTTTTTTAACTGCGTTATTAGCGAGGCGTATTTTTTTACTAAATTTTGGATGGCACGGTCGGTTAGGCGGCGGTTTTGCAGCGATAGAAAAAGGGCGTTTTTATGGCTGTCTTGGGCCGGGGCTTTTTCGCGAACTTCGAGATATGCTTTTAAGGCGGTTTCTACTTCATCGCCGAAGTACAGCACCATTTCGTCGCCGCCTTTGCGGATTACGCGTATACCGTTTGTGTCGAAGTCGATGTCGGTTATGTCAAGTCCAACACATTCAGACAGACGCATACCGGTACCTAATAAAAGTGTGATTATTGCGGCGTCCCGTAGCTTTGTACGTTCGTGAAATTTCTGCTGGTGGGGTGTTAACTTTTCGCCGCTGTCTACTTCGTCCAGCAATTTTGCGATTTCATTTGCCTCCAAAGTAGTTATGTGCTTTTGACGGAGTTTTGGAAATGCGACAAGCTCTGCCGGGTTGGCTGGGAGTTTTTTTGTCATATACAAATATTTAAAAAGTCCGCGTACCGCTGCCAGCTTGCGTGACTTGCCTTTTGCTTCGTTTTGATGGGATGTGTCTGTCTCGCCCATAGGTATGTAATAAGAAAGATACTCCATGAATGCTTCGATATGCTCGGATTCGATGCTTACTATGTTTTGCAGGGAGATTTCTTTGATGGGTGTGCCGCCAAAAATTTCTTCGGAGAGGAATCCGAAGAAAATTTTCAAGTCGTGGGCATAGCCCAAGCGGGTACGGGGCAGGGTTTGGTCGCCAAGGTTGGTGAAATAGGAATGCACGAAAAGAGGTAGCTCTTTTAGGAGTTCACGGATTTTTAAGGTTAGTTGGACGTTTGTTTGGTCGTGGTAAGTTTGCATGCCGAGCCTCCTTAAATGATTATAAGTCTATTATCTCACATGGAAAATATCTTCACAACCAAACGCTGGGCGTTTTGGTCAAAAAGATTAATAAAATATTTTTCACCACGTACCACCCGCTCTTCAGATATTATGCCCGCCTCATCACCGCGTAGCGTTGGAACTTTGTAGGTCTTTCCCTTTGGGTCGGTTAATGTTTGCAGATATCCTTGCTCGACCAAGATATTGTTTATTTTTTGTGCGGTTAGTTTTTGATGTCTCGTTGCCGTCAGCACGCAGTTTAATTTATCGGCTATAACGCTTATTGCCACAGGCTCATCGGAAAATTCTATATCCGAAAAATTTGGCTCGTATACATCCGCTGTAGGAGCGGTGAGGTCTTCCTCCTGTGTAAAATCAGTAATCACTTTCAAAAATTGTTTGCCAAACTGCTCAAGTTTAACCTGTCCCACACCTGATACGTTTAGGAACTCCTCTTCGTTTGCGGGCAACTTTGCGCACATGTCAGTTAATGTACTGTCTGGGAAAATTACAAAGGCAGGGACATTTCGTTTGTTTGCTATTTTCATGCGAAGGTCTCGCAAGTTGTCAAATAGCTGTTTGTTTATTGGTGCGCGCTTCTCGGATGCATTTTTGGCCGTCGACGGCGTGTCATCTGCCAGTTTCATTTTAACCGTCACGCCTTGGCGTAGGATTTCATCCGCTCTTTCGCCACGTTGCAGAATAGGGTACTTTCCATCGGTTACATGTAAAAAATCGTGTAATACCAAATGCGTGATAATGTCCCGTAACCGCCGTTCCGACAAATCGGATATATCGTACGTAGAAAGCGTATGCAATCCAAAACGCATAATCTTTTCGTTTTTGCTGCCACGTAGCACATTTATAATAGTTGAAACACCATATCTCTCCTTTGATTTTATCACACAGGAGAGGATTTTTTGTGCATCCACAGTTATATCGGTTTCTGCCAAAGTAGATTTACAATTGCTGCAACTGTCGCAGGTGTCATCTGCCTGCTCGCCAAAATATTTTAGAATGTACCCACGCAGGCAGTCATAGGTGGTGCTGTAGTATGTCATTTCTTTCAAACGCTTGCGGTCACGGTCTTTTATTTCGGTGTCTGTCTCCTCGCTCTTGTCTATCAAGAAAAGTTGAGTGTGGACATCTTGGCCATTGTAAAGCAGCAGACAGTCTGCCGGTTCGCCGTCGCGGCCTGCGCGACCGGCTTCTTGGTAGTAGCTTTCCACATCTTTGGGCATGTTGTAATGTACTACAAAGCTCACGTTGGATTTGTCTATGCCCATACCAAAGGCGTTTGTGGCAACCATAATGCGCGCGCGGTCGTGCAAGAAATCCTCTTGGTTATGGTGACGTTCCCGGTCTGGCAGGCCTGCGTGATAGGTAGCCGCGGCATATCCTTTTTCCGTAAGCGCGTTGTAGAGAGTGTCCACGGTCTTACGTGTGGCGCAGTAGATTATGCCGGATTTGTCTTTTCGTTCATCCAAAAAAGAAAAAAGTGCGGGTTTTTTCTTGTCGGGTCTTTCCACTTGGAAGAACAGATTCTGTCTGTCGAAGCCCGTTACCAGCACCTCGGGATTTTGCAATTGTAATAACCTAATGATATCATCGCGCACCTGCTGTGTTGCCGTTGCTGTATATGCGGAAACGACAGGGCGCGTTGGCAGCATTTGCAAAAATTCCGCAATTTTCAAATAGCTTGGACGAAAATCCTGTCCCCAATGGGATATACAATGCGCCTCGTCCACGGTTAGCATGGAAATATCGGCCTGGTTAGCAAAATCCAAAAAATCCGGGGACTCCAGGCGTTCCGGGGCGACGTAAATTATTTTATACATGCCTGCGCGCGCATTTAAAAGCGCGGTGTAGGTTTGACGTTCGGTTAGCGTGCTGTTTATAAACGCAGCATTAATCCCGTGCTGGGTTAGTGCGTTTACTTGGTCCTTCATAAGGGAAATAAGTGGCGAAATAACAATAGTAATCCCAGAAAGCAGCAATGCGGGAACCTGAAAGCAAATAGATTTGCCCGCGCCCGTGGGCATTACACCAAGGCAGTCCTGCCCACATAAGGTCGCGTTTATCAACTCCTCCTGTCCGCGGCGGAAACTGTTGTAACCAAAGTGCTTCTTTAAAATTTCTTTCGCGTCCATAGATGTTGCTCCTTTGTTAACATGGCGTTCACAATTTATTTACGGCACAAGGATGTATATTTTGCAAATATAGGTTATAATGGGTCAACATTAATAGGGCGTTATGAAACTACCCTACAAAAGCGGAGGATAAATAATGAAAAAAGCACTTATGTTGTCTATACTATCGGTTTTACTTTTGTTGTCTGCCTGTTCGTCGGACACAGATGATATAGACTATGGCTACGAAGAAAACGGCTACACTGTAGAAGACGAACCTGTCGAAGAACCTCAAGAAGAGGTGCCACAGGAACCCGTCGAATTCTCCTTCAGCAACGGCTTAGACGAAAACGGATTTTGGCAAGGCATCCGAGCACTCGACTATGTGGAAATGTTCAACCACAGCGGGTTATTAGTTCCGCAGGAAGTACACCAGCCTTCGGATGCAGAGATTGATACTGCTTTAAGCGGTATATTTCAAGCTCTTGATATCAGGGGAGAAGTCCTGCCGCGCCCGGTTGAAATGGGTGATATCGTAAACATCGACTTTGTTGGTAGTATAGACGGTGTGGAGTTTGAAGGCGGTACAGCCCATGGCTTTGAAGTAGTAATTGGCGTAACGCAGTTTATCGACGACTTCTTGTACCAGTTGATAGGCCACATGCCGGGCGATGTTGTTAATGTTAACGTAACATTCCCGGATTTCTACCCTCAGCAACCTGACCTTGAAGGTATGCCGGCACTTTTTGTTACAACTATCAATAGTATCGCTGATAATAGATTGCCTGATATTACAGACGAGTTTGTTGTCGAACATTTCTCAGAACTCTTCGGGTGGGAAACCATTGAGGAAATGAGAATGGGCACATCGGAAATGCTTAGCGACGATGGATTTATGTTTAGGGCCTTACTTTCATTTGTACAAGATTACTTAGCACAAGTTCCGGTAAGATCTATACCTGAGCAGCTATTAAACCATCAAGAACAAATGGTGATTGCAGAGGCAGAGGCCTTTGGTTTAGGGATAGAGGAATTATTTGAATGGTACGGTATAGAAAGCATTGAAGAATTTTTGGAAATATATGCAGATGAAATCGAGCAAGAAGCGAGACTGTCGCTGGTATTGCAAGCCGTAGCTGAAGATGCCGACATTACCGCAACGAGGCAGGATATTTACGATTTCTTCCTTCAACATATGGGTACGGACGATATTTCCGAGTTTGAAGACAGGTTTGGCTTGCCTTGGTTGAAACAGTATGTACGTAACCAAATGGTGGTTGAGTATATCATGGATAATCTTGTGCGAGAGTAAATTTATAGGAGCGGCCTGTAGGCCGCTCTTTTCTATATCCCAAGCTCGTCCTTACATGTCTTAAATGCTGCTAGTGCGGTATCAAGCTGTTGTACCGTGTGCGCGGCGGAAACTTGGCATCTTACACGTGCGCGCCCTTTTGGCACAACTGGATAGAAAAACCCGATTGCATAAACGCCTTTTTCCAACAATTTTTCTGCCATTTTTTTTGCAAGAAGCTCGTCATATAGCATAATCGGTACTATTGCGTGGTCGCTATCAATAATTTCCAGTCCAATTTCTTTTATGCCGCTCCTAAAGTGAGCGGTATTTTCTTTCAGGTGTTTTTTAAGTTCGTCGGAAGTTGCCAGCAGCTCCAACACTTTCAAACTGCCGGATGCTATAATTGGCGAAAGAGTGTTGGAAAACAAATATGTCCGCGAACGCTGACGCAGTATGTCGATGATAGCTTTTTTCCCGCTTGTATATCCGCCGGAGCTTCCGCCCAAAGCTTTACCAAGCGTTCCGGTTATCACATCTATTCTATCCATGACATTGCAGTACTCGTGTGAGCCGCGTAAGTTATCGCCTATAACACCAACGCCGTGGCTGTCGTCCACTATTACTATGGCGTCATATTTATCCGCAAGGTCGCAAATGGCGGGCAGGTTGGCAACCGTACCATCCATGGAAAATACGCCGTCGCATACTATTGCTCTTATGCGAGCATCCCGGGCGGCTATCAGTTGAGTTTCTAAATCTGCCATGTTATTGTTTTTATAGCGATAGCGGGCTGCTTTGCATAGGCGGACACCATCTATAATGCTTGCATGGTTTAGTTCGTCGGAAATTATTGCGTCCCGGTCTGTGAGGATTGTCTCGAACAGACCGCCGTTTGCATCGTAGCAAGATGAATACAAAATTGTGTCCTCGGTGCATAAAAATTCGCTTAGTTTGGCCTCGAGGTTCTTGTGCAGCTGTTGCGTGCCGCATATAAAGCGTACCGACGAAAGCCCGTATCCCCAGCGGTCTATGCCTTGCTTTGCGGCTTCTTTTACTTCTGCGTTGTTGGCAAGGCCAAGATAGTTGTTAGAACACATGTTTATTAGCCCGGATTTGTCGACAGTGTCTATAAGCGGGGATTGGGGTGTTGTTATAACGCGTTCGGTTTTCCATAGACCGGAGGATTTTATCTCGTCGGTTAGTTGCTGCCAAATTGTGTATGCTGTTTTCATATTAGTCTCCTTTAGTCCCATGTCAAAATTACTTTGCCGGACTTGCCTGCGGCCATATGCTCAAAAGCCTTTTTGTATTCGGTGTAGTGGAAGGTGTCGGTTATTACTTGGGCAATTTCCTTGTCCATGCCGGATTGCAGCAGGGCGGTTGCTCGGTACCAAGTATCGTACATTTTTCTACCATAAATGCCACGCAGTGTTAGGCTGCTAAAAATTACCTTGTCCAAGTCAACCAAAGTATTCTTGGGTAGGATACCCAAAATGGCTATACTGCCGCCATTCGCCATTGCGTCCACCATGTCGGCAAATGCCCGTGAACTTCCGGACATTTCCAGGCCAACGTCAAAGCCTTCCTTTAGGCTAAAGCCCGCTTTTTGCAAATCGTTTCTTGAGGCGGCCAACAGGTCTACTTTACCTTCGCTGTCGACGAGGCTTTTGTCCGTAACATTTACCACGGCTGTCGCGCCAAGACTTTTTGCAAGTGCAAGCCGTTCTTCAACTACATCCGTAACAACAATGGTGCGGGCACCACCGCGTTTTAAAATGGGTATCGCCATAAGCCCGGTAGGGCCGGCACCCGTTACCAGCACGTCCTCACCCACAACCCTAAAGGAGAGCGCGGTATGTACAGAGTTGCCAAATGGATCCATGACACTGTGAACTTCTTCCGCAATGTTTGGGTCGCAAATCCAAATGTTGCTTGCCGGAAACGCAATATACTGGGCAAAAACGCCGTCCATGTTAACGCCTATGCCCACCGTCATGCGGCAAAGATGCTGCTGCTCTGTAACGCAGTGGCGGCAACACCCGCATACGATATGCCCTTCGCCGGATACAAGTTGGCCGACTTCTACATTTTTTACGTGCGCACCTGTTTCGACTACCTCGCCAACAAATTCGTGGCCTATGATTTGCGGGGTCTTGATGGTGCGTTGCGCCCATTCGCCCCAGTTGTATATGTTAATGTCTGTGCCGCAAATCGCGGTTTTTTTAATTTTGATAAGTACATGGTCCGGTTTTAGCGTTGGAAATGGTACATCTTCCAAGGAAAGTTCGTGAGGGACGTTGGTTTTTTTCAAAATGGCTTTGACTGTGGTCATTTTGCACGCTCCTTTAGGCGATTTTTACTACAGGTATGATATGGGGTAGGGTGGGGTTTGTCAAGATAACGATGGATAAAAAAATCCAACTGGTGACTGTGAGTCACCAGTTGGATTTTTTCTATCCCACTGCCAAAACCTGTAAATTAAGCCGCAGTAAGACATTTCTGTAAAAGCTGTACATTTTAGTACCATCCGGGTGACTGTGCATATCTTTATCCAGCTGGCTCTTACGAAGTGCTATTTTTCCTTGCCATTTTTTTAGATTAAGCAACAGCCTGTCGTCGGTCCAAGTTTCCTCGTGGAGTTTGGCCTTTTCTTTTAGTATGCGCTGCCGTGTGGCGGATAATGCCTTATATGCTTTAAACATAGCATATTCGGGATAATCGGCTTGGTCTATCATGTTTACAAAAATCGGCCAGGGGTCGTCTTCCAACTCCTTTTCGAAAATGTAATGCACGCCGCGCTTTACTATCGCCTCGCAGGTTATTGTACGCAGGAATTCGTCCACGAGCTCTTTCTCGCTTTCGTTTTCGAATAATAGTGAGCGGATTTCTTCTGTTTTATGCGTGAGTTTGGCGTATTTTTTGTTTTCCGCGCTTACGATGGCAATCAATGCCACGTTGCGGATGAAATGATTTTCTGCTTCTTCTGCCACGGTGGTTGTAAAAATCACCCGCCGCTCCACTGCCGTAAGCTGTAGTGCCGTCAACCTCTCCAGCGCGGCGTGAACATCACGCATCTCGGTTTTTACATCAAAATTATACCGCGAAAGGTCGAGATGCTCGGTCATAATACAAACATATTGCCCGTCAAACTCACAAATGCTCCCATTCGCAAGCCCTGTTTTAAAAATTCGCCGTGCTTCGTCGTTTAACGCCTTCTGCCGCAGGTTGTGGTACGTGTCGCCCCATAGTTTCTCGGGTATTGGCGACGGCAGGTTTACCCAGCTTTCGTTTTCGCTCATTACAAGATGCCGTCCAACCCCTTCGCGGGTGGCGATTGTGCGCTCATACAACTCTTCATAGACTTTTATGGGCGTATAGGCAAATAGCGGAATACCGTTTTGGGTATTAAGCCAAAATATCCTGTCGGTGATATTGCTTTTGCGAATGTTAAACCGCAGGTTAGATAACGCGTGCTGCTGATACGCCTCTATGCCCCGTAGTATGTCGGGAGCGTTCCATGGCACGCTAACCATGCCGTAACTTGGAAAGTTGAAAATTCCCGATGTGTTGTCGAGGTTGAACACAGGCTTAGCATCTCTAAACAGGCGTGGTGCAATTTCCGCTTCTACGATGTGTTCGACAATTCTGTCACGGCCATATTTCATGCCGAGGAATTCCGACATGCTGCGGGACAAAAGTTCCCCGAAACGGTTATATATGAAATCCGATACCGCGCCCGCAATGTTAAGTCTATTGTCGTCTAAAAACCGTGCGGACTCTTCCAGCAGCATTTTTGCAAAATCGCGCAGTAGCGATTCCGCGCCTATTTCCTGTAAAATATCGTCGATTTCGCAAACAGCATCTGCCACGTCTATGACATCCCAGTGGTAGAATTTTTGCGTTTCAATCTCCACGGGGCTACACAGCAGAGCAGTGTTGGCCGCGAAAATTTTATTAAGCTCTTGCAAAATTTCTACGTACACGGCGTAGATTTTGTCGTTCTCGGCTTCGATGGATGTGGATAACTCTTTATAAACATCAATTAAAGCAGTAAAAGAGTCCCGCTGCAAGCGCGCTTGATAAACTCTCACCTTCGCCTCGATATAGGCGTTTTTCTTCGTTTCCTTTGTGAGGAAAATCGCCCGCTCGGCATCCTCGAACCGTGCTTCCGTCAAAAGCTCCAGCCCATCAATTTCTTCTGTTATACTGTGAATTTTTTCCCGCAAAATTTGCTTGCACGTTTCGAATCGCGCCAGCAGACACGGGTTTATGTCGCTTGAAATAAGCCGTGATGTAAACACCGGCCCCTGAGACGGGTCTAGGAATGCAGCGCGCAACTCGTTCTTTATGGTGGTGGGTAGCTTACGCGTTTTTGTTATTTCGCGTTTGGCTGCGTTGTATTGCTCTGTTAATTTTTCGTCTATGTTCACACGGCGGGTTTTTATCACGTTTTGGTGGCTGTAGTAGTCCGTAGAAGCGTAATCCAGTTTAATAGGTGGCACATCGCGCATAAGCTGCGCGCCAAGGTCGTCTATATCCAGCCGCGCTCTTTGCACAAATTGGACAAGGTCGTGGTCATCGGGCAGCGTATCGAACATTGTGGAAATTTCTCGAAAAACACCATGTGCCAGGTAGGCGTTAAGCCCCTCCGTTGGCAAGGCTGCCGCGGACGCACCGATTATATTGTATACAAAATTGGCCATATGGGGCATACCGGCGGGCAAGTTGGTTTTCATTGTGGATATATTTGAAATCAGATTGCTATAGTAATCCTGCACAGCAAAATCTTGTCCGCTTTCTTTTTCTTCGAGTGCTAGGAAATTGACTATGTTTTCTGCCGTAACATTCATACAGTAGTCGTACGCGCCCTTCAAAAATACACCGTCGATGTTGCTTGCGCTTACAAGATGACATAGGTCAAACGGCGCAAGCTTGCTGTTTACTTCCAGCCGTGTGCCGTATTTTTGGCAAAAGCGTTCGCCGGGGCGTTCTTCTATATTCATCCAGTAATCGAGTTCTTTTAGAGCGGCGTAACCGTTGCGTTGGATGTATTCCTCGGTGTGGATGTTCATATTATTACCCGACAGGTTAACATCCGGCGTAAAAAGATAGCCACCTATTTCCACCTTGTCCACGCCTTTGGCTCCGTATTCGCGCTCCATCAAGCCTCGTATAATGTAAGCAATATCCAAGAACATCCCGCCGCCCGTACCACCCGACAGCCCCGATAATATGAATACCAGCAGTTTATTTTCCTGGTCTAGCCGCAATGCACGGAGCTTGTTGTCGATGGCATCTATGGCGGTGTTTATTTTTTCAAACAAAAGTAACCGCCCTGCTTGACGGTTGCCGGAAGCACCCTTTGTACCGTCGGTAATAGTTAGGCTTGGTGAAAGCCACGATTTTATGTAATCCGGCAAACTGCTGCGATTGTTGAGAATAGACCCTATAGCGGCATTGGAAAGTAGCACCATCTCCGTGTTTGCGTCAAGCTGAATGCCTCTGTATCGCTTCTTGTCGTGTTCGTTGGTCTCAAGTGCCAAAAACTCGATGTTGTCGGGCTTGGTTTTTTTTTGTTTTGTTACCGGATTATCAGGCAGTTTGAAACGGCGGCCAACCTGGTATTTCAGCCGTAGCAGCGCGTCCGTACCAGTTCCGCCAAGGCCTATTACCAGTACGGGGTGGTTTATTGTGTCGATTCGAATTTTCTCGCTTAAAATCCCCCCACCGGTGGAAATGTCCATTTGCTTTATGTTTTCATGAAAAATTTGTTTCAATGGTATCAGCCCCTGTTCGATATGCAGTTTATATCTATGATATGGTGAGGCTGAAGTGGTTAGAACAGGGGTGCCAAATCATCTGGTGAGCAATGTTGTCTAAAGCAGGCGGGGTTGAATGAGTTATTAAAGTTACTGTGCCCTGAGCATAACCAATGTCCCACGCTCCACCTCTGTACCGGCAGACGGGAATTGTTGGTAAACCACATACGCAACAGGAGCAGTTTCGCCCTCCATGTATTCCGCAAGTTCTTCCGGCGTCAAACGGCCTGTGAGTCCTCCCGAGTCAACGTCCAAGTCAAGCCGGGAGGCAAGACTGCTTATTGTAGCAAGCGGCAACCCTGCTTCGCGCAATGCAGAATTTGCTTGCTCCAATGATATGCCGGTTACATTGGGTACGAAAACCATCTGCCCCTCTATTCGAGTACCGGACTTCATGTTAAAAAATACCATTGCAGTCAGAGGCATGGGGCTACCCGGTGGTGGTACGGTAGAATGCACTACAGTGCCTTCACCTATCACAGCAAAGCCGCCTTCGCTACGTTGATTTAAATCGCGAACGGCATCTACAAGGCGTATCCCGCTGTAGTCAGGCATTAGTTGTGTGGTATGTTCGCGCCATACTTCTTCCGCGTGGGAATCTTCGGGCCGCAGGCCTCTTATGTCAATAACATCCTGGAAAAAACTCGCAACCCGAGGACCGACTATTGCACCCGCACCCGGGTATATACTGCCGTCCACAGGCCCTATCATCATAATTGTCAAAAATTGTGGGTTATCCACGGGCATAAATGCAACATATGTGAGATGATTTATATTGTCGGCGCGCATCCCGTGTTGCCCTGTTCCTGTTTTACCGCCGGTAGCATGACCGGGTACTCGCGCATGACGTCCTGTGCCGGTATCGGAAGAAACAACATATTGCATATGTGTACGGATAAAATCGGATGTGCTTGTTGACAGCACCCGCCGTGCTTCTGTGCGATGTCTTTCGTAAACAATATTGCCGTCGTAATCTACTATGTGTGATACCACGAAGGGTTCCAGCAATGTCCCGCCATTTATGAGGGCGGCGTAGGCAGTTGCCATTTGAATGGTAGTGCTGTTAAAACCCTGTCCGATAGAGCTTGTTGCCATTTCCACACTGCCTAAACTTCTGCGTGTGTACATAACCAGTGGGCTTGAAACGCACAGCTCGGCAGGTAGGTCTATACCCGTTCTTTCGCCAAAGCCAAAATAGCCTCTATAGCGGTAGAAAGTGTCTACTCCCAACCTCTCGTTGATATAAATCATCGCAATATTACATGAGCGATACAGTGCTTCCACAAGATTAAGCCTGCCGTGTCTGCGTCCGCAGAAAATTGGCTCGCCGGCCACGTATTTTACACGGTCACAGTAAAATGTATCGGTTGGCATCAGAACGCCTTCCTCCATGGCTGCCGCAATAACAATTGGTTTAAAAACGGAACCTTGTTCATAGGAGTACGTTGTATGGAAGTTGTTCCACATACGCTGTATTTCCCGCTCTTGTTGGCTTTCTGAAAAATAGTCCCAATTTTCCTGTAACCATGTGTCTGTGATATAGTTCGGATCAAACGGATGAGCAATGGAAAATGTTGGAGCCTGCGCCATTGCCAAAACCTCTCCTGTAAAAGGATCCATTACCAGCATTGCTACAAAATCGCGAGTGGTAATTTGTCTGTATGTCAAGTCCACGGCGTTTTGTGCCGCGCGTTGTATCTCGCTGTCCAGTGTAAGTACAAGGGAGTAGCCGTTGCGCACAGGTTGCTCTTCTATCTCGCCACGCGCCATAAAGATTCTGCCCGGTGTGCCGGAAAGTTTTTGGTTATACAAAGACTCCAGCCCCAAAAGAGCATCGCCTCTTCTAAAGCCAATAACTTGTGGTGCCAGGGTAGGCTCGTGATATACCCTGCGAGACTGCTGTGTTGCGTGAATATGGGCAAAGTTGTCACGCAGATAAAAGGCAAGCTCCGTCTCCACGTCTGTGGCCACAATGCGATGATAGGTAGGGCGTATCAATTGGTTTTCGGTATTTGTTTCCATGTGCATGAGCAGTTCAATGACGGGAATTTGTAAGTACCTATGTAGCGCGTCCAAGGTTGCTTCAAGGTCTGCCGCACCCGCAGCCGTATGACGTGTGCGGTGCAAACGGTTTGCGTCTATAAATACATCAAATACTGGGACAGTGCTGACCAGGGGTTGCATATTTCTATCATAAATATTGCCGCGCAAAGGCTGAACGGTACGTGTTACTGCATCCGCCATACGCGAATGTTGCTGACGTGCCGCCAAAATAGCGTATTCTTCGCCCCAAACAGTTTGGTAGTAGTATATGCGCGCGCAAAGAATCAGTAGCATGATGGTTAAAACCGCGCCAATAAACTTTGCGTGGGCGTCTCGCTTTTCTTTCATAGATGGCTTTTTGTTCATGATTTATACCCCTTGTGTGTTTGGTTGTTCGTCATATTCATACTCGCCGGCTTCTTCCGACGGAATATTTTCTTCCGGAGGCAGTGCTATGTCCTGCTGCGGACGCCGAGGATTGGTGGGTGTAGCGGGTTGACCGTCTATGGTGTCGGGTGGAGTTGGCGTAGCGGAAGGATTGGTCAGGGGCTGTGTAGTCGTATCCGTCGACGGTTCATAGCTTTCCTGTGGTGTCGGTTCGACGTGGCTTAGGTCATACACATAAATTGTGCCTTCTTCTGTCTCAACTACCACTTCTGCTTGTCGGTCATCTATAACGGCATAGTCAGTAACCCGGTTGTCACGCACTACGCCCATTACGGTAACAAACGCCCAAGTCGGGCAAATATCGCAGTCGCGTATACCGTGATATTCGCATACCCGCACATTGCGGTGTACATGGCAATCTCTGTTTGGTGCAAAACGCGTGTCAAATAAATCTGAATGAACACGCCCTGCACTGCGACACAGGTCTGTCGGGCGTAATCCCGAGTCGCGGCATACTTGGGCTGTGGTAAGTCTGCCCGGTCGTTCGAACTGTATAGGAGGCAGGTTCTCATGCACCTCTTGCATTATGCTACGCCACGCGTTAAGATGCGCACTGCTCGCACCCGATGTCATGCGTGCGTTGGAGTCATTACCCATCCAAATAGATGCAGTGAAATACGGTGTAAACCCACTAAAGCCCAAATCGCGGCTATTTTGAGACGTGCCTGTTTTGCCCGCTACGGGAATGTCACGACGCATTTGTTGGTTGTTGTACCAATTGGCACGGTGGCCTGTCGCACCCGTACGTCTCATAGTGTCGCGCATGGTATCAAGCAGCAGATACGCAGCGGTATCGCGTATAATTTGTGTTGGGTTAACGGGATTTTCCAGCACAATTTCACCGTTTGGCCCTACAACGCGGGAATACAACGCGGGACGGTTAAACGCGCCGCCGTTGGCATACAGACCGTATGCGCCTGCAAGTTCTATCAAGCGTACACCATGGGTCATACCGCCGAGAGATACCGCAGGGCCATCCATACCTTCCGCAAGAGTGGTAAAGCCCATACGCATCATGTAGTCGAACATG
>Ga0123355_10001139_pt1 | contig 36864 bp, 34 predicted proteins | sample TergutEmb28metaG_3_FD_89872 | JGI IMG/M metagenome (GOLD analysis project Ga0123355, IMG submission 89872) | Embiratermes neotenicus P1 segment gut microbial communities from Petit-Saut dam, French Guiana - Emb289 P1 | ecosystem: Host-associated > Arthropoda: Insects > Digestive system > Gut ...
TCGTAGCCATTCAGCTTTAAAAGGTCGCAATACTCCGGTGTTCTGCGGCATTGCCATACTATTGCGTTGTGTATTGGTTTACCTGTGTTTTTGTTCCAGACAATTGTCGTTTCTCGTTGGTTGGTTATGCCTATTGCGGCAATTTCGCTTGTGGCCACGCCTATTTTTTCTTTTGCTTCGGTAGCGACTGATATTTGGCTGGACCATATTTCCATAGGGTCATGTTCTACCCAGCCTGGCTGTGGGAAAATTTGTGTATGTTCTTTTCGTGCCACACTTTTTATGTTGCCGCTTTTATCGAATAAAATACAACGTGAGCTGGTGGTTCCTTGGTCTAAGGCCATTAGATGTTTTGACATATTATAACTCCTATTGGTATAAGACTTGCTCCGCAGTGTAGTATGTGGTTTTCGAAGCTATTCTTTCAATAATAATGGGGAACCCTGTTTCTGTTTGTTTTTTTATTTTTGTATGAACTTGCAAAAAGCGTCTTTCTTCACCTGTAATAATATCTGGTGCAATGGCCCTGATAGATTCAACTGCATTTTTAAGAACGCTATCGATAGCGTTATATAACAGCGCAAAAGCGTCTTCTGGTATGCTACCAACTGTGGAATGTGGCGAAATACGTGCTTGCCAAAGTATTTCATCTGCATAGGCGTTGCCTATCCCTTTTACAACTTTTTGGTCTATTAAGAACGCTTTAATGTTTGCTTTCGCTTTTTTACGTGCGATGTTTTGAAAGTATTCCAGCGTGAAGTCTGCACCAAATGCGTCAGGTACACCATCTGGACGGGGTTTATATTTTATTGTACATAGCCCGCCCATATCGCTGAAAATTATGCTTTCATTTTCGAAATTTAAGGCGAAAATTTTGTGGTTCATTTTTGCAGCGGAAGCAAGAAAGTCGTTTACTATCGTCATTTTACCGCTTAGCATTAGGTGAACGGTAATTATTTTATCGTCGCCGAAATCGAAAAGCAACTCCTTGCCATAGCGGTTTATAGCTATTAATTCTCGGTCTTTTAATTCGTATCGTAAGTAATCGCGAGGTATTGTAACTTTTTGATAGTTAAATATCTGTACATCAGCTATACGTTTCGAACTTAGTTTTTTGAAAACATTTCCTTTGAAAATTTCCAAATCTGGCAACTCCGGCATTTTCTCATCCTCCTATCGCCCATCACGGGCGTATTCGTCACCAGCCTAGAAATATGGCTGGCCAAACCGTTACTCTCAGTAATGGTTTGAGTTTATTTTCGCATTATAGGTTTATGGGTCTAAAATTAACAAACACATTGGATTCTTCGCTAACTATAATATAATCCCCAAATAGCTGGGCCCCATTTACCAGCCAGTATTCCACCTCATACCCCGCATTGGGTCTTGCCATTATTCTTATAGATGTACCTGCAAAATAATTCCCGGTTACCATTTGAAGTTCTTCCACCGGGCGGGAGTTCATAACTGCTGCTCCTCCAGCTCCTGTAGATGTTGTAATGGAAAACCTATGCTCCCAATTAAAGCCTAAATTGTTGAAGATAGAGAGATAAATATAATTTGGGCGGATATGTGCAAACCGGCGAATTGCTTCGTGGCTATATCTCATACTATCCGGATTGGGCCACCATTCGTTATCTTGATAAAATAAGTTCATTCTAAGTGCATAGTGCAGCTCGTTTTGTATTTTGGCAATTAGGTCGTCCAAAACTGCTTCTATATTGGCGGGGGAAAATGCTCCTTCAATAAGGTCGATAAATGTATTTGCAAACTGGGCAGTTGTGTCTTCCCGGCTTAAAATTGCGTACAAAAAGGCAGAGCTATTGTGGCTATTCCAACGATTTGGGTTATCACCAGTCATGATATCACGGATTGTATCTTCCCTTGCCATTCTGTTTTCGTCATCCCACATGCTCCATGCGGCTTCTAGGTCGTGGGCAAATACACGCCACCTGCCATCTCGCAGATAGGGGTGGAGGTCTGGGTCATTTCTTTCTTCTTCTGTTGGGAAATACCGCCACATTTCTATATTGTGGTTAGGCCAGTCTACATTGTTGATGTAAATTTGCATTGCATAGTATCGGATTAGAGCATCCACGTCTATACGGCTGCTAAATTCTTCAAACCGCACTTGCCCATCTTCGCCAGCAAAACCTTGCCTTGCCAACTCGCTTACCTGGTGCAAATCGCTGGTTGCACGGTGGTTTCCTGTCCACCAACTGTAAGTGAAGTGGTTGTCGCCGCCTGCTACAATTTCGAAACCGGCTGTTATACCGCCGTATCTACGTCGCAGATGGTTTTCTGTTCTGGGGGACTTTAGCCATGCTACGCCGTAATATTCGCCATTTAGGAATACGGCGGCAGGGGTGTGAAGCTGTGTATCCGAATGTCCGGCTTGCCTGAATAATACATGGCTTAGCTCGTCACGAATAAATCCCGAATTTCTGTCTGTTCCGCCGTTTCTAAGGCGGACTCTGCGGTAACGGTCAATATATTGGCCGTCGTAGGCATGCTCTACATCACCAAAAAACGAGAAACGGAAATTATTTCTATCACCGTATTCTTCCCGTGCAAGAAGCTCAAAAGACTTTTGTGGCTCCGCGGCACGGGAGAACCCGCCCCGAACTCTTATTCCCGCTCTTTGGGAAATATGAAGTTCGCCAGCATGGTCGAATATTTGCACATGTACAGGTCGTTCAGCTTCCCTGCCCCGCCTGTTGAAGTTTGCGGGAGAAGCCGGAGTTTCATAACCATAGCTGTAGCCCCGTACAGGCCAGCGCTCGTGCGTATCGAAAAATTCTTGCCGGAATATTTCCCGGTCAATTCCTTCAACTGCTATACCATCGTAGTGGTCAAATAAACCGTGAGGGTCGGAGTTTAAGACAAAAATTAATGTATTTTCACAAAAACGGGTGTGTACGTCTGTGCCTGTTACAAAGTTCGACGTAAATACTTCCGATACTTGGCCATCTAAAATTGCAATTGCATTTATGCTGTAAACAGTTACCCTGGAAGTGGCAATACTGTCGAACCTTGTAACCGGCGCACCGGGGCTAGGAGCGGAAATGCGCATTGGTGATTCGTGAATAGGTGAGTTTACGGTTGGCAATGAGCCGTCAAGGGTATAGTGTATCGTTGCTCCTTCCGGAGCGTAAATAGTTAAGTGAAATGGCATGGAATAAAAACCGGGCGGGTGAGAGAAGTCTATCTCCAAGGACGGATTGACAGATAATTGAGTATATGGCTGTACATGTGCGGGGATATTTAAGTCATCTGCCCGATTTATTGGCCCTGTGTGCAACTCTGCCTCTTCCTGAGGCAATGTCGGCGAGTTGCGAACGAATAGAAAAAAGGATATTCCCAGTAAAACTAATAGACAAATAATTGCCGGAATGTATTTTCGATTCATGGCCTACCCCTGTTCTTATAATTTGTGCATAATATAGCAATTAATGACTTGAATACCCTTCCGGATTCCCTGTATGCCACATCCATGCTGTGCTAATAATATTCTCAATATTAGTACGCAACGGGTTCCACCCAAGCTCTGCCTTTGCCTTTGCAGAAGAGGCAACAAGCGTAGGCGGGTCTCCGGGGCGGCGTTCACGGATGTTTACTGGGAAATCTATCCCGGTTATTTTTTTCGCTGCTTCAACAATTTCTTTATTGGAAAAACCGTTGCCGCTCCCTAAATTATACGTGGCAGACTCTTTCCCTGCCTCCAAACGTTTAAGCCCTAGAATATGAGCATCCACCAAATCCATTACATGGATATAGTCCCGTATACATGTGCCGTCCGCCGTGGGATAGTCACTGCCATAAATGTCAAGACTAGCACGCTTTCCACGTGCAGCCTGTAAGACAATTGGTATCAAATGAGTTTCCGGGTTATGGTCTTCACCAATTTTCCCGCTTTCGTGTGCTCCGGCCACGTTAAAATAACGGAATGTTACGTATTTCATATCATACGCTTGGCCAAACCACTTAAGCATTTTTTCCACAGCAAGTTTGCTTTCGCCATATGGGTTCATGGGTAGCACAGGTGATTCTTCTGTTACAGGCACAACATCCGGCATACCATATGTTGCCGCTGTAGACGAAAAAATTATGTTTTTCACGTTATATTTAAGCATTGCTTGGAGCAAAACAAGGGTACTGGCTACATTATTATCGTAGTACATTGCAGGGTCTTTCATACTTTCCGGCACTACAGTATAGGCCGCAAAATGTACAACTGCAGTTATGCAATTTTCTGTGAATATTTTGTCCAGCAAAATGGAATCCTGCATATTACCTTCATAAAATTTTGCACCGGGCCAAATGGCTTTTTTATGCCCTTTTACTAAATTGTCCAAAACTATGGTGTCTACGCCGCTTTCTACTAATGTTGCAACCATGTGGCTACCAATGTAACCTGCACCACCAACTACTAGTACTGCCATTTTATTTCCTCCTACCACATAATTATTAAGCTTCAAACGGTTACTCTCAGTAACCATTTGAAGTTTTGACCTATATCTCTTTGGCCCCGTCAGAAACTTCTGCAATATAAAAACTTGCCTCAATACCTGTTTTATCGAAATATTCTTTGCCAACATATTCTGATATTTCGTTGATATAATCTTTATGCACAATGCTTACAGTGCAACCACCAAAACCTGCCCCTGTCATACGAGAGCCAAGTACACGAGATGGGTGGAGCTTAGCATATTTAAGCATTGGTTGAACCATCGCATCCAATGCTTCTCCAACCACATCATATAAGTCTCGCAAGGATAGATGAGAGCCTTCCATGTAATCATACAAATCTGTCAGTCTACCTTCGGATAGTGCTTGTGCTGCATCTTTTGTGCGTTGGTTTTCGTAAACTACATGCTCTGCACGGTTGCGAATGGTATCGTTTTGTATTGCGTGTTTGTTAGCTTCAAACTCCCATACAGAAAGGTCGCATAGTTCTTTTATGTCGCAAACCTTTTGTAGCTCTTCCAAGGCTTGTTTACATTCGGCAAGGCGTTCGTTGTATTTAGAATCCGCCAAGCCACGCTTGTAATTTGTATTCGCTATCAAAATCCTGTAGTCGCCTAATTCAAGCGGGGCATACGAATATTCTAATGCATCGCAATTAAGCAGTATTGCGTGGTCTTTCTTCCCCATAATACAAGCAAATGGGTCCATTATTCCGCAATATACGCCGTTAAAACGCTCTGCAAACCGGCACATTACCGCAAGTTCTACAGGGTCTATTCCAATTTCAAAAACACTATCAAGTGCTAAGGCAATAAGTGCATTGATGCTTGCAGAAGAAGATAAACCTGCACTGTTAGGCAGGTTGCCCCATATATACAACTCAAACCCGCCAAGCTCGTGCCCTTTTTTTGTAAATTCCAATATAACCCCTTTCACATAATTCCCCCATTTATGGTCTGGGTTATGAACAAGATCATCTAACGAAAATTCCACGGGCACATTAAAATTACCGGAAACAAGTTTGACCATATTATCGGAACGGCGTCTTATTGCACCATATGTGCCTAAGTTTAACGCACATGGGAAAACAAGCCCGCCGTTGTAGTCTATGTGTTCGCCAATTAAATTAACCCGCCCAGGGGAGAAGAACACGCGTGGCTCATTACTATTCTCCTTGTTGTCAAAAACTTGAAAAAATTCATTCGAAATTTGCTGACGCATAAAAATTGCCCTTTCATATGTTAAATTATTTTGACAAAATCTTAGAATTTGTCTAACTATTATTTAACCATATGAATGGGCAACCTGCAACAATTATCCTACAATATCACATGCATATTTTCCTAACTGCGTGAGATACTACATATTAGGTTCTAAAAAACGGAAGGAGGCGAAACCACATGCGTTCAAGAACATGGGATTACATTGCACTATCGCTTGTAATACTTGGAGCAATTAACTGGGGGCTAATCGGCTTGTTTAGGTTTGACCTTATCGCCGTCATTTTTGGCGGAATGGAAGCGATTGTTAGCCGTATTATATATACGCTTATAGCATTGGCGGGGCTATATTGCCTTAGCTTTTTTGGCAGGGATTATCACCATCGTGTACCATCAGATGACAGGACACACAGGACCACTGTGTAACACTGTGACGTTTCACAATTCATAACTTTCCGTATTTAATTGATTAAATTGAGTACGGATTTTTTTTGCCTAGCGTATGAATGAAATTTACAAAAAGCCGTAAATCATCAATACCCAGCTCCCCTATTCACAACTCGCTCAAATGGCTTACCATTCAAATAGTCTTCTAAATACCGCACAAATTTACCAACAACCAATTCAGAGGGATTATCACGGCCGCCATAGCTTACATGCGGGGTAATTATTACATTGGACATATCCCATAGAGGGTTATCTTGTGGCAGAGGCTCCGGCGTGGTAACATCCAATCCTGCGCCGCCTAAATGCCCGCTTGCAAGAATTTCGATAAGTGCGTCTTGGTCTATTGCGCTGCCCCTGCCTACATTTATTATTACTGCGCCCTTTTTCAAGTTCGCCAAGCGCTGGCGTGACAAAATTCCTGCAGTTTCTCCTGTTCCCGGGAGGGCAAGAGCTATAATGTCTGCGTTTGCTAAAGCTTCATCTAGTTCGTCAGTTATAAAGAGCTTATCTACATAAGCTGGCTTGCTATTACGCTTACTACGCACTATGCCACTTACAGTTGCACCAAGTGCATTGCAAATAGAGGCATAGCGGCCTCCTATATCCCCCATTCCAATTACTGTAACGTTGCAATCGTGAATATTACGCGCCGTGTCCAAAAACTTCCAAGTATGTTCTTGTTGCTGGGCAACATAACCACTTGCATTACGTAGCAGCATTAATGTAACCGTTAACATATGCTCTGCAATAGATATCCCATACGCCCCGGATGAGTTCGTAAGAAAAATATCTTCCCTAAGCCCCATTGCGGGACTGATATAGCCTTCCACGCCTGCGGTTTGGGCATGTACCCATTTGAGACTTGGCATTTTGCTAACAACATCCGGTCCTACATTTCCAAAAAGAATTTCACAGTCTTGCAACTCAGCTTCTGACGGGTTGGTTGATAAGTCCAGTATCTCATGCCCAGGTGCAGTGGAAGATATTTTTGCCAGTACATCCTGCGGTAAAGGCCAAAAGCTTGAAATAGCAATTTTTTTTGTCATATCTAAAACTCCTTTGTTGATAAAATTAGTATGAGCATACAGCATTTTACAAGCATATGCAAACGTTAGTCCGTTACTGTTAGTAACCAATCCACTATAAATATTCCAATTTTATTTGAACCCACCCCACATGAATGTTACACTGTACCCAAAAATAAACAAGGGTGATAAAAATGAAATACGTACTGGGAATAGACCAAGGCGGCACAAAAACCGCCGCAGCAGTTTGCAATACAAACGGCAAAATTTTGGGAATAGGCATGGACGCAGGCCTTGCAGACGTCTATTTTGCAGACACAGAAGAGCTATACATCAAACGCATAACAAACGCCGCAAAACAAGCTTGCGAAATGGCAGGCATTACTATGGAATCTATTGCTTGTGCATGCGGCGGCTTAAACGGCGCAGATTGGGATTTTGAATACCCAATACTAACAGAGCGACTTTCCCGTGCATTAACAGTTAACAAAACAATAGTGCTTAACGATTGTATTGCCGCAATGCGTGGCGGCAGTGCAAAAAAAGAATGCGCAGTTGTGTGTGCAGGTACGGGCTTAAACGCTGCAATTCAGCACAACAACGGGCAACAAATAATTTACGGATATTATATAGACAATGCCCACCAAGGGGGCGGTGCATTGGGAGCTGCTGCATTACGAAAAATAATGGAGTCCCACTTAGGTATATGTGGCAAAACATCATTAACAGATGCAATTCTGGGAGTTACCGGGCATGAAACCCCCGAACATTTACTTATAGCCCTAACAACCGGCGGCTTTCATTTAGATAGAAAAACACTAGCCCCAATATTGCTTAAAGCCCATGCCTGTGGCGATGCCGAAGCGACTACTATAGTAGAAACATTTGCACACGACCTTGCACAGTATATTACTGCAGGTATGCGCCGCCTTGGCATTAGTGGCAGCAACACAGATGTTGTGTTCTCCGGCAGTGTTTTCAAAGATGTCGGAACACTTGTTGCAGATCGAATATTTGAAAATATTCTACTGCATGAGCCAAACGTTCATAAAGTTCACGCCAAATACGAGCCTGTGTGTGGTGCGACACTTACCGCATTAGAAAGCATGATACCAGCAGGTGAAACCTTATCGGAAGAGACTACGACAGAATTTGATAAAACGGCAAAAAAGCATGGACTGCTCAGGAATTTAAAAGTTTATGTGTAGCAAACAGCACTATACTTGATATTCAAGAATATATAGTGAACACAGTCCACCTTGCAATTACCATAAACACAACGTTTAACCGTAGGGGCGAACTGCATTCTTTCACCCACCCCTCCGCTCAACTCATAGGAGGCAATTAATGAAACTACTAGGCATAGACATTGGCGGAACAAAATGCGGCGTAACACTAGCTAATTACGAAAACAAAAAACTCCGCTTCATAGACAAAATCACATTCCCTACAGAAAACTCCCCAGATTATATTCTACAAAAACTAATAAACGAAACAAAAAAAACACTCCACAAACACAGCCTTGCAACTTCTCACATTTCCGCTCTCGGCATCAACTGTGGCGGCCCATTGGACACAAAAAATGGAATTATCCTGTGCCCACCAAACTTACCTGGCTGGGTTACTATTCCCGTAGTAAAGTGCTTCAAAACCGAGCTACAAATACCATGTTTTTTGCAAAACGATGCAAACGCCGGTGCAATTGCAGAGCACTTGTTCGGTGCAGGGCAAGGGTTCGACAACATTATTTTCCTCACCCACGGCACAGGAATGGGTGCCGGGCTAATTTTAAACGGCAAACTATACAGCGGCACTAACGATATGGCTGGGGAAGTAGGTCACATCCGCCTAGAGCGTTTTGGCCCAGTAGGGTTTGGCAAGGCAGGTTCTTTCGAAGGTTTTTGCAGCGGTGGCGGCATTGCCCGCTTAGCACAAACAATGGCGTTGGAGAAACTGCAAGTTGGCGAAGCGGTAGGATTTTGCAAAACCCTGCAAGACTTACCTGGCATTACCGCAAAAACCGTAGCGGATTCAGCAAGGGCCGGAGATTTACTGGCAAAAGAGGTATTCGCAATAAGCGGTAAGTATCTAGGGCAGGCACTTGCGCTATTCATCGACATATTAAACCCGCAGCGCATTCTGCTTGGCAGCATTTATGGTCACTGCCAAGGTTTGTTGCAAGAAACCATGTTTGCAGAAATTACAAAGGAAGCCCTTTCTTTTTCACGCAACGTGTGCGAAATACTGCCTTGCGGCTTGGGCGATGCAATTAACGATTACGAAGCCGTTTCCATTGCGTTATACGGCATTACAACAGGAGGTAAGACTTAATGAACCCATTATCAAACATGTTATACGAATACCCGGCTCTTGAAATATGCCGCCAAGATATAGAAAATACATTCACGACACTAAAAACTACATTCACAAATGGCGGAAAACTGTTAATTTGCGGCAATGGCGGCAGTGCCGCAGACAGCGAGCACATTGTAGGGGAACTAATGAAAGGTTTCATGTTAAAGCGCAAAATCCCGGACGATGTTCGCACAAAAATAAAAGTCGCCTATGGCAGCAACGAGAGTGGAGAATACATCTGCAATAATTTACAAGGTACACTGCCCGCAATTTCCCTTACCAGCCAATCTGCACTTATTTCCGCTTTTTCTAATGATATTGAAGCAGACATGGTTTTTGCCCAACAAGTATATGGATACGGTAAACCAGAGGATTGTTTTATTGGGCTAAGCACCTCCGGTAATTCTAAAAATGTCGTTTACGCCGCCCATGTTGCAAAAGCTATTGGCCTTAGCACAATCGCCTTTACCGGGCAGGGTAGTAGCAAATTACAGGAAATCTGCCATGTAACAATTCAAGCCCCCTCTATTATCACGCCAAAAATACAAGAATATCACCTGCCAATTTACCACACGCTTTGCATGATGTTAGAAGAAGAATTTTTTATGTAAAAAAATTAACCGAAATTGGTCATGCCTCATATGATATTAACAAATGTTAAATCATAGGAGGCATGATTTTTATGCGTAGACTTTACCGCCGCCCAAGCCGGCCAGTACCCGGACCGGGGCCAATGCCAGGGCCAGTTCACCCAACTCCACCTTGCATGGGCATATTTTGCCCAACGCCCCCTCACCCGCCACATCCTCCACATCCTCCACATCCACCTCGTCCGCACCCACCAAGACCGCCGCATCCCCCACACCCTCCACATCCACCTCATCCCCCTACTCCACCGCCGCACCCAGGCCATGTGATAGATCACGGAAGGCAGCCATATGTTGTAGATATCAACCGTGCAACCCTTAGTAACAGTAACTACCGCACAACTTTATGGACAGGAAGGCACCTGCAGCTAACTCTAATGAGCATTCCGCCGGGAGGGGATATCGGTTTAGAAATCCACCCAGACACAGACCAGTTTCTTCGAATAGAGCAAGGTCAAGGCATTGTGCAAATGGGAAGAGACCGCAACCACTTAAACTTCCGTCAAACTGTGTTTAATGATTTTGCTATATTCATTCCGGCAGGAACATGGCACAATCTTACAAACATTGGCAACATACCGTTAAGGCTATATTCAATTTATGCACCGCCGCACCACCCTCCAGGCACAATTCACGCAACAAAGGCCATTGCGGATATGATGGGAGACTAGGGTCTACTACACTTAAAAGCAGCTCTACAGCAAACTAAAAAAATCAACTGGTCGAGAAATCCACCAGTTGATTTTTATTGCTAGGAAATTGCCGGGAGTAAAATCTACATTTTCCTTTGCACTCACCAGTCTTTATGCTATAATATTATCAAGAGGAGGTTATGCGCTATGAAATTAGTAATGGCTATTATTCACGACGAGGATGCTTTTCACATTATGGATCACTTAAGCACCAAGGGCTTTAGTGTTACCAAACTTGCCACAACTGGTGGTTTCTTAAGGTCTGGTAACACCACTCTTATATGCGGTGCTCCGGAAGAGCGTATCCCCGAACTTATCGAAATTATTGAACAAAAATGCAAGAGCCGTAAACAAATTACATCCGTTAACACAATGAACGTAAGTGCCAATGAAAGTTTTGCCCCCTACCCTGTAGAGGTTACAATTGGCGGCGCAACAATTTTTGTTCTGGGTGTTGAAGAGTTTAAAAGAGTGTGAGTCACGCCCAAATATTAGTTGGCGAACCGGATAATATCCGTGCGTTAGCCAATGTTTTAGCCAAAGGTATAAACTGTTTAAATGCAGACGAAAGTAATAAGGAGAACCCTTGCGGCAAATGTATTTCCTGCAAAGTCTTCAAAACCGGCAATCACCCGGATACTTTTTATGTAACAAAATCGAAACAAAACAGCATTGGCGTAGATGATGTACGCGACCAGATTATCGCACCAATGGCTACAAAACCTTATGGCTACACCCACAAAGTTTTTATAATTGATAAAGCAGAAACGCTTACCCCAGCGGCGCAGAGTGCCTTGCTAAAAACCATTGAGGAACCTGCGCCATATGGTTTTTTTTTGTTCCTTGCGCCTAACGAGCATAGCTTTTTGCCCACAATTTTATCCCGCTGCCATTTACGCAAGGTTATGGGTAGCATAAAGGTTGAAAACCCGGATCTAAAAGAGTTTGCTGCAGATATAGTAGAAAATATTTACAAATTAGATATTATGGACGCATTTGCTTTATACCGCAAGTTTGAAACATTTAAAGATTCGAAAGAAACACTACTGGAGCTGCTAGATTCCATTTACCATGCTTATGGGGGGAAAATATCTACTACAAGCAAAGCAGGACAAGCACCACAAGCAGAATGGCTAGACGCTATTTCTGTTATCACACATACAAAAAATATACTCTCCCGAAATGGGAACACTCAGTTGGCATTAGAATTAATGTTAACAAAATTAGCAAGAAACGAGGTAGCACAGTGACAATTGTTGGAGTCCGTTTTAAGGACGCCGGGCGAATATACTATTTTGGTGCTGGGGGAATTGATGAAACAAACTTAACCCAAGGCACACCCGTAATAGTAGAGACAAGCCGCGGCACCGAATATGGCATAATAGCCCTAGAGCGACGAGATATCGAAACGCAATGTTTAAATCAACCCGTCCGCAAGGTTATGCGCCTTGCCACACCCAGCGACACAGCCCAAGAAGAAGCAAACCGTAAACGGGAAGCAGACGCCCGTCCAGTTTGTTTAGAAAAAATAAGAGACCACGGCTTAGACATGCATCTCGTAGATGTAGAAATTACTTTTGACCTTAGCAAAATAATTTTCTACTACACATCAGATGGCAGGGTAGACTTTAGGGAATTACTAAAAGACCTCGCCTCCACTTTTCGTATGCGTATAGAATTACGACAAATTGGCGTACGTGACGAAGCAAAAATGCTAAACGGTATAGGTATTTGCGGCCGCACTCTATGCTGTGCAACTTTCTTAGACGACTTTCAGCCCGTGTCTATAAAATCTGCAAAAGACCAAGGGTTAAGCCTAAACCCCACAAAAATATCCGGCATTTGCGGCAAGTTAATGTGTTGTTTAAAATATGAAGAAGAAACTTATGAGGAGCTTAATAAAGAAATGCCCGGTATAGGAGACAAAGTAAAAACGCCGGATGGAAACGGCTTAGTTTTATCTATAAATGTATTGCGCCAAACTGCCAAAGTAGCCGTACAAATGAAAAACCAAGACGACACTAAAGCAGAAACTTACCAAGCAACAGACATTACAATACTAGAGCGTGCTAGCCAATGTGAAAGAGGTTGCGGCTGTGGTAATTGTGGGAAACATTAAATATTGAAAGGGATGTAAAAATGGACTCATTAAATATGATTAAAGATCTAACCCTAGCTTTCGGTGTATCAGGTTTTGAAGACGATGTGCTAGAAATTGCAAAAAAACATGTACCCACTGGCTATTCACACCGCCGGGATAGCATGCTTAACTTCTATATAGAAAAAGCAGCCCCCAATACCCTGAGCCTACCAACCATCATGATAGACGCCCATTCAGACGAAATTGGCTTGATGGTTCACGCAATAAAACCCGATGGAACGCTAGTATTCACAACATTAGGCGGCTGGGTACCTGCTGCGCTGTATGCACAAAAAATGATTGTTAAAAACCTAGACGGCCAGCTAATTTCCGGCGTAGTAGTTGCAGTAATGCCACACTTCGGCGGCAATGCAGACACTAAGCCAACAATAGAAAATATGACTTTAGATATTGGCGCATCTTCTAAAGAAGAAGTAGTTGAAAAGTATAAAATTGCTCCGGGTTGCCCAATTGCTCCGGCATCAGACTTCGAGCAGCGTGGCGACATCATGATAGCAAAAGCATTCGACTGCCGCATTGGGTGTGCCGCAGTATTAGAAGTATTGAACAAAGTAAAAGACCTGCAACTTGGCGTTAACCCCGTAGGCGTGCTAACCGCACAAGAAGAGGTTGGCATCCGTGGCGCAAAAGTTGCGGTTAATCATATAAAACCCCAAATTGCAATATGTTTTGAAGGTGCACCCGCAGACGATACGTTAGTCGCCCCCCACATGGTACAAACATCCCTTGGCAAAGGCCCAATGCTACGCCATATAGACGGCGGAATGATTACAAACCCACGCTTTCTACGCTTCGCTTTAAGTTTGGCACAAAATAAAAATATTCCTATACAAGAATCTGTGCGTACAAAGGGTTCGACAAATGGCGCAAGTGTTTCTATTTCACATAAAGGCATACCAACAATTGTAATTGCATGCCCTGTACGCTACGCCCACAGCCACAATTCCATAGCATCCATTAGCGATTATCAAAACGCCGTTTCCTTAGCAGTGGAAATAATTAAAGCACTGAACTCGGAAATAATAGAAAATTTTTAACGAAAGCGTAGCAAATGTAAATTTACTGTGATATACTCACGGTTGTGTAAAAATTCTGATATGGAGAGTGCCGCAGTTATGAGCCAAAAATTCACCAGCACTGTAGAAACAGTGGAACCAACAAAACTTAAACTAGAGATATCCATCAGCCCAGAAGCGTTTCGTGAGGGGTTGCTGGAAGCCTACAACAAAAATAAACAGCACTTTAACATACAGGGCTTTCGCAAAGGCAAGGCCCCTCGTAAAATGATAGAGCAAGTATACGGAAGAGAAGTTTTTTATGAAGATGCACTAAACGTCATTTTACCGGATGCTTACGAAGCCGCATTAGACCAGCATGAAATTGAACCTGTTTACCGTCCGGAAATAGAACTAGGCCCCGCAAGCGAAAACGAAGGCGCAACATTTCACGCAATTGTGTACATTCGCCCGGAAGCGGAAATTGACAGCTACTACGGCCTAACCTACCCAAAAACTGACATAGAAGCTACCGAAGACGACATTCAGCAAGCTCTGCACACAGAGCAACAAAAGAGTGCCACACAAATAAGCGTAGAGCGCCCTGCAGAAATGGGCGACATCGTAACAATAAACTTTAAAGGCTATTTCGATGGTGAACCATTTGAAGGCGGCGAAGGCACGGATCACGAACTTACTCTTGGCTCGAAACAATTCATAGATACATTTGAAGAGCAACTAGTTGGCCTTATCCCTGGCGACGATGTTACTGTAAACGTAACCTTCCCGGAAGAATATCACCACCCGGACTATTCCGGTAAACCCGCCACGTTTGAAGTTGAAATAATTGACGTACAGGCAAAACAGTTGCCTGAAATTGATGATGATTTCGCTAGTAACGTATCCGATTTCGACACTCTTGCGGAATATCGTGAAGACCTTGCCAATACCATAAAAACACGCAAGGAACAAAACCTAGAAAACATGAAGCGCGGCCATATAATGCGCCAACTTGTAGAAAAAGCAGTAATGGACGTACCCGAAGCCATGTATTTGGCACGTATAGACGAAATGATGCGTGAGTTTGAGCAACACATACAGATGCAAGGCATGAATGTGGAAACATATATGCGCTTTACCAAGTTAACGCCGGAAGCCATGAAAGCAAGCTGGCGTCCGCAAGCAGAAATAGATGTAAAAAATATGCTAGTGCTTGAAGCCATCGCAAAAAAAGAAGAGCTGTCTGTAAGCGAAGAAGAATTTGCCGAATACATTGGCAAAATTACATCTCAAGAAGGCGATGCTCTTACAGCATTAATAGAATCACTCCCACCATTCCGCCGTAAAGAAATTGAGCGTTCAAAACTATGCGATAAAGCAATGGAGCTGGTGCTGGAAAAAGCAGTTGCCACAGATGAACCTATGCCAGAAATTTCTGTATCACAACCAGAAGCAGATTCAACAATAGATTTAGAAGACCAAGAATAAAGGAGTAAATAGCATGGCAAATTTAGTACCTTATGTAATTGAACAAACAAGCCGGGGGGAGCGTTCCTACGATATTTACTCCCGCCTTCTAAAAGACCGCATCATTTTTTTAGGGGACGAGGTAAGCGATATTAGTGCAAGTTTAATTGTCGCCCAGCTTCTATTTTTAGAGTCCGAAGACCCTGACAAAGATATCAGCCTATATATCAACAGCCCTGGCGGCTCTATAACTAGCGGAATGGCCATTTACGACACGATGCAGTATATCAAATGCGATGTGCGTACTATTTGTGTTGGTATGGCAGCAAGCATGGGGGCATTTTTGCTTGCCGGCGGCACAAAAGGCAAACGTTGCGCCTTGCCTAACGCAGAAATCATGATTCACCAACCATCCGGAGGCGCACGAGGCCAGGCAACAGACATTCAAATTCAGGCAGAGCGCATTTTACAAATGAAAAAGAAACTCAACCAAATTTTGGCGGAGAACACGGGCAAAACCGTAAAAAAAGTTACGGAAGATTCCGAGCGTGACCGTTTTATGACAAGCGAAGAAGCTCTTGATTACGGGTTGATAGATAAAATAATCAACCGAGGGGAGAAACTGTAAAATGGCAAAACGTTCAGAAAATAGAGACGCTACAAGATGTTCTTTTTGTGGCCGCACAAGCGATGTTGTAGGAACTCTTGTGGCAGGCCCAAATGTATATATTTGTGCAGAATGCGTAGACAGGTGTTGCGGAATCTTAGATGAGGGCGATGAGCTTGCTCCTCACTACCACGATACCCTTAACTTACCGCGGCCTCAAGAAATACGAGCATATTTAGACGAGCATGTAATTGGGCAAGACCAAGCAAAAGTAGCATTAAGTGTTGCCGTATACAACCACTACAAACGCATTGCAATGGATCATATGCACCATACGGACCTTGAAGTACAAAAAAGCAATGTGCTTCTTATTGGGCCTACAGGTGTGGGCAAGACATATCTGGCTCAAACTCTGGCAAAATTTTTGCAGGTGCCAATTGCAATTGCAGATGCTACAAGCCTAACAGAAGCAGGTTATGTTGGTGAAGACGTTGAAAATATTCTGCTAAAGCTAATTCAGGCGGCAGATTTTGATATTGAACGCGCAGAGCGTGGTATTATTTATATAGACGAGGTAGACAAAGTTTCCCGCAGGGGGGATAACCCTTCTATTACAAGAGACGTAAGCGGCGAAGGTGTTCAGCAGGCATTGCTAAAAATATTGGAGGGCACAGTAGCTTCTGTTCCGCCGCATGGTGGGCGTAAACACCCTCATCAGGATTTTATTCAAATTGATACGTCTAATATTTTGTTTATATGCGGCGGGGCTTTTAGCGGCCTGGAAAAAGTTATAGAGCAGCGCATGAACAAAAAAGTAATTGGCTTTGGTGCAGAAATAAAAACCAAAACGGAAAAGTTAGAAGATGAAGTTTTAAAGCATGTACAACCAATGGATTTGCACAAATTTGGGTTGATTCCTGAATTAATTGGCCGCTTGCCTGTAATTGTTAGTTTAGATAATTTAGACGAAGATTCCCTGCTTAATATTTTGACAGTACCGCAAAACGCATTAGTCAAGCAATACCAATTTATGATGGAGCTTGATAATGTGTATCTGGACTTTGAAGAAGATGCATTGCGCGCTATTGCGCAGTTAGCATTGGAGCGAGGAACAGGTGCAAGAGGGCTTAGGGCTATTGTAGAAAATATTCTTATGGATGTAATGTACAATGTACCGTCTGACGAAACTGTCGAGCGGTGTATTATTACCCGGGAAACGGTGGTTGATGGTAAGGCACCTATCCTTGTAAGAAATGAAAACCGTGTACCAATATACCGTAAGCCGCCGCCACGTAAACGGCCACGCAGGCGGGCTTCTGTGAGTTAGAGATACAATTGGATATAAGAAAAAAACATCTTTTGCAGGTTTGCAATAGGTGTTTTTTTCTTATATTTTTTACATACACTTTACATTCCTCATACGAAATACTGGTTTTTCTCTATTGCTGCATTTGGCGAAGTACAACTAGCTCCGCGTGCCGGCTCCTTTGCTGCGTGGTGCACGTACGCTAACTGCCAATATTGCAATGGAGATGCGTTGTGCAGAAGGGTTGCATAGTAATGCATTGGTTGCCGCAGGCATTGTGCTTTTTGTGTTTATTTTTGTGATTAATATGGCGTTTACAATGGTTACCAGGAGGCAGAAGAACGGTTAGAGATATATTGATTATTGGTGTGTAACAAGCTCTCTTCTAAATGGAGGGAGCTATTGGCAACCCTTCCTCTTAACAAGCAAATTGGATGGCTATGATATTTTTTCAAAATTATTGTTGACAAACGATGAAATGGGTGATATTCTGACAAACAGATAGGCTTGGCAGTTTAAGTAAAAACGAACAATGTTTCTTATGTGCTGGGTTTTTAGCGTAAAATATACACATAAGGGGGGAAGAAGTATGCTTTGCAATTTATTTTCTATTTGTTTAGGATTTATAGGACTTGAGCCTTTTGGCAACTGGCCCCCTCCTGGTGGATGGGACGAGGAAGATTAATAAATAGTCCTACGGCTGTATACCATGGATTTTGGAAAACTTCAAAACAAATAGGAGGAAGAATTATGTTTTATTATTTATTTTTTATTTGTTCGGGACTTATAGGATTTGAGCCTCTTGCTACAGTCAACCCGCCAGGTGGCTTAGACGAAGATGATTAACAATGTAGGCCTACGGCTATATACCGTAGGCTTTTTGAGATGAAGGGGGTTAGTAAGTAATGAATATGAAAGATACACTTGTCAATGAGTTTCTTGCGTTTAAAGGAATGAATTCTAACGCAATAGGAGAGTTTATTCAAAAAATTGAAGCACATACTTCTTATACAGATGAATCTGCTCCTGAATTGCAATATATTCTATTCTCTTTGAAAGCTGCTTTGGAGGACACTACATCGGGCAACTTTACAAAATGTATGAAAATAGCAGCACCAATATTTGATTGGGTTTCTGTCAAAGAAACATTAGAGTTTTTAGATATCGTTATCCTAGGTTATGTCCTTCAACATGCACCCAGCTATAAGTTAGCCAATGAACTTGCCCAGAAATCCATTGACACATTAAAGCAAGAACATACAGACAAAAAGTATAAGTCAATTTTGTTTATGATTTACATGAACATGGCTTATAGGTTATTAAGGGCAAGGTTCCACGAGATTAAAAATACAATGAAGCAAAAGTCAGAACTAAATGAAATAGAAACATTATTTTCCAGATATACAAGTTTGGCAATAGATATGTGCCAAGAATATAACCGTACTATACAAAAAGCGACCATATTTACTCGTCGCGGGTTATTTTACGGCGATTGTGAGCAAATACAATTTGGGCTGAACAAGCTAAAAGAGTTGGACGCAAATGATTGGTACAAAAATACTAAAGACGAAGTAGCCGAATACCTATGCAATTTTAACGACGAACTAACAATACAACTACACAACATGCGTACAGGCGTAAGAATGAGAAAAAGCAGGCTAGCCATTGGCATGTCTGCATCACAACTAGCAGACCTGCTAGGCGTAAGCCATTCCCAAATAAACTCTTACGAATCTGGCGAAAGAGGCATGAAACGTGCCCGCTTAAGCAAAATAGCTGGTATCCTTGGCTGTAGCGTTGCCTACCTAAACGGCGAAGAAAACGTAGTACAAACTACTATCCAAGACCCGTACATTCACAAAATAAATCAAGCACTGCGTAATGCAACCGATGATGACAAAAAATTTGTGTTTGACTTTGTTATGCAATACTTGAAACAAGCTAAAAAATTGCGTGATGACGACTATGACGAACATATGTAACTTGAGCTCACCTACAGAGTAAGCTATTGATTTAACCCGGAAACGCCCATGCAGAACGCAGGAAATTTTCGCAAGGTAAGGAGCTGAAAGCCGTAACGCACTAAGGAGTGTGCAAGGTTTTTAGCAACGCTGCATTGTGGAAAATTTACATGTTATGCGTGGGCGCTTTTTTGGTTAAACGACTATAAAAGGAGATTACAAACCTTTTGAGAAATAGGACGTGGCCGTGAAGGTTGGAAATAACGGGGAATCTTATCGGTAGATTTCTCGCCTGTGTCCAACTTTCATAACCCAGATAGTAAAGATGTTGTCCTGAATATCTGCAATTAAACGGTAATCACCAACTTGATACCTCCAGAAGCCTACTAAGCGACCCTTTAAAGGCTTCCCATATTCTCTTGGGTTAGTTGTTCCCTCTAAATATTCTGCGATATAGTTATCAATTTGCCGTTTTGAAAAAGGGTCTAACTTGCGGTATTGTCTTGCTGCTGCGCCTGCAAATTGAACTGAATATGTCATTAACTTGTCTCCTTACGCAGTTCAGCCCAGCTAATGCTTGGCTCGTTGTCATTCAATACCGCTCTAACATCCTTTTCATCTTCGATATTTTCCATTTCCTCACGAATTAAATCCATGATAAATCCGGTTACGGTCTTGCCCTGCCCTTTCGCATATTCTTGTATTTGTTCATGCTCATGCTCATACAGTTTGAAAACCAGTTGTTTGTCTTTGACCATGATGAAAGCCCCTTTCGACAAGATGTATATATTATATACTTCTATATATATTATGTAAAGCATTTTGCTTTTGTTTGCATTTGATATATGTTAAAATGAGTTAACTTTCTGAAAAAGAAAAGGGCGCACTTATTTACCGCAACAAGGCTGATGTACTGTGCAAAAATTATATTAAAGAAATGGCGAACAGAATGGAACAATTGGATAATCACAAAAAGCTGATTTATATAAAATTAACCCATACTGCAGTATGGAGTATTCTTGTGGCGGCAATTCTATATATACTTTACGCAGGAATTTTTGATAGTGTTGGCATGTTGGCTTGGTTTTGTATGGGGTTAATTTTTGTTGAGTGCATAACATTACTGCTTTGTAAGGGGAAATGTCCCTTAACCTTGTTAGGCTATAGGTACGCAAATAATCCTGGCGAAGGTTTTGATATTTTTCTCCCTACATGGTTGGCAAAAAATAATAAAATAATTTTTGGAACTTTGTTCTCGGTTGGCTTTATTCTAGTTCTGTGGCGTGTTTTGTAGAGCATATGCAATCCACCAAAATAGGACTACTTTTGCACCTGCGAGCGCTAAGATTCTTAGGCTTTCCGAAAATAAGAAAGCGGCTCTGCCGCTTTTCTCATACAGGTTTAGCGGTTCGCCAAAGGCGAACTAGCGGCTGTAGCGAAATTGCAAAGCAAGTTTCTAGCACATAAAAAAAGTCACTGCAATTGGTCAACAATTGCAGTGACTTTTGTTTATTATTTTGTAAAGTTACATTTACCCCCTGTTACCACAATTCTGGTTTGGGTCAAAAAAAGTAAGTTTACTATATATTGTTTTGGATGTTATTACAATAGCATCATTATTAATCGAACACAATCTTTTCGCTGCTAAACATTGTGGCCACTACTCCGGTCATAATTATTGCAAGCAGAAAATTAGTACTGATAGCTACTACAATATTCAAAATTGATACATCCGAATTGATTATAGATGTTATTCCAAGAGAACTATTAAAAATTGGTATCATATGAACAAATATAGAATCTGCATTTCCTAAAAACCCACCAGCCATTGCGCCGCCTAAAATAAAAATCGTTAGCGGTGCGGTATACGCATTTGCTTCTTTAACAGACTTTGCGTAAGTAGACACAATTGAGAGCAATGACACAAAGAATAGCGCAAGAGAAGTAGCAATAAGAAATATTAGCACAAAGTCCTGAATAGAGAACATATCCATTACTCCAGCTCCGTCCATTAAATCTCCCATCTCAGGAACCATGTTGCTCATTGAGAAAAGCAGCCCAATAAAGCTTCCGAGCGCACCAAGCAACGCAAAGAGCGAAAGACCTAGTATTTTACCCAATGCCATCTGCTTCCTGCTTGCTGTCGTTACAAGCAATGTACCAAGCGTCCCCCGCTCTTTTTCTCCCGCTACAGATTCTGGCACTAAAGCTTGGCAGCCAGTAAATATGATTACAATAAACAGCATAGGTAACAACATTCCCAATATCAGAGCCATTATATCTCCGGCTGTGGCTAGGTCAAAGTTACCGTCTGGCACTTCTGCCGTTGGTGCATTTATGCTAAACCTGTGCGTAAGCGAGTGATGATATGCACTTATTAGTGCCGTAACAACATTGCGTGCTTCCAACGATTCCGTTCTTGCCGAGTTTGCCCATATTTCTATGTTTGGTGCTAGCGCTGTTGCCGTTACCGGGTCAAAAAGTGCAACACTTGCATCAAACCCGGTTGGGAAAATTAGTAAAAGGTCTGTATTTTGGTCGGTTATATCTTGTTTAATTCTTGTGGTGTCTGCCATAGTTGCCGGCACAATATTAATTCTTAGCTCATCTGGTGCAAGAAGTGCAGCAATTGTATCTGGTAAATTTACAGCATGGACTTCATATATATGGTCTTCGTCTACATTCACCATAGCCTCTGTCAGCCGCCCGGTAAGGCTAAGCGAGAGAAAAATCAAGAAGCCAGGCAATATTACCGCCGCAAAAAGGAGTTTTCTATCGTTAAAAATTCTTGTTATTTCTTTTTTCATTACAGACAATGTTACATTCATAATTAAACGGCCTCCTTTGTAGTTTCGTGGTAAATATCAAAGAACATCTCTTCCAAACTCTTTTCGCCAGCCAAGTTTTGTACAGTGTCGCATGCAACCATTTTCCCGTTAATAATAATGCCAACACGGTCGCACATGTTTTCTAAAAGCCCGAAAATATGGGTTGAAAGGATAACGCTTTTGCCGCTTTGCTTAAGCTCCATAAGAAAGTCCATTACAACTTTAGCGGTTACAACGTCTAAACCATTTGTTGGCTCGTCGAATATAACAATGGCCGGGTCGTGTACAATGGAAATTGCAAGGGAAGCTTTTTGTTTATTACCTTGGGAAAGCTTGCCTATTTTTACATCCGCATACTTATTAAGCCCAAACCTGTTAAAAAGTTCGGCTTTTCGTGCAGCGGCTACATCTTTAGGGATCCCTCTTAAATTTGCAAAAAAGTCGAAATGGAAGTTTGGCGTAAAGAACTCGTCCAATTTTAACTCGTTTGTAAGAAACCCGATATTGCGGCGTACATCTAGGGGTTGTTTTACAATGCTAAAACCATTTACATCTGCGTCGCCTTCGCTTGCGTTAATTAAAGTGGCAATCATGCGCATGGTTGTGGTTTTTCCGGCACCATTTGGCCCTAATAGTCCAAAAACCTCACCTTCGTAGGATTTGAAACTCACATTATCTACAGCGGCAAAATACGGCGTTTTGATGTTTTTTGACTCTTGCTGCTTTTTTGTGAGCTTGAACTTTTTCGTGAGATTTTTTACATTTAGAATCTCTTTCATTGTCGTTTCCCTTTCGTTTGCTCCCTTGTATAAAGCAAGAGGGCTCTATTTGTGTTATGTATCAATAATAGCAAACGGTAGTTGTAATTGCAATTAACAATATAGTAATTCAATATTCTATCAAACGGAAAGCAAATTTGTTATAAGCGGTTCGTATTCCCCGTTTGGCAATAAAACACGAACTACGCGGAAGGATATTGGATAGAATTTATTATCGTGCAAGTCGCAGAAATCAAACACTTTATAGTTTTTCGCAAGCATCCTGTTGAAGCACTAACAGCTTGTTGAAAAGAAGTGGCTTAGTTGGTATAATTTCTTCAAAGCCATATACGGTTTCGAGTCGAGTGTTTTTATCACACCTTGCTATTTTCAGCTAGGGCGTGTTCCCACTACGCAAGCACGCATCTTTGCGTCTGATATTTCCGCTATTTTGCGCATCTTCCTCCTTGCGTACTTCTAGTACGCCGCGTCGTCAGCCGCACAAACTAACGAAAAATCAACTCGCTTGTTGGTTGCTTGCAACCAACTATCTGCGCACTTGCGTAGTGGGAACACGCCCTAGGCAATTATCAACATTGCAAATTATCTTTCAATAAAACAAGGAGGGTAGAAAAGACTTGGATAAACGAAGAGACACAGTCCCGTTGCCGAAAAGATGGAAAACTGCGTCTACGTCAAACAAGTTTAGCGAGTGAAACAAGGCAGCGAGAAAGCGGCTTTGGCGCTTTTTACATGCAGTCGTGAAGCAACGTTTACGCAGTAAACGTACAGGACAACTGCGTAGCAGTTTCCTGGCACATAATAAAAATGTTCGAACTCGACAATTTCGAAAGGAGTAAATAAAATGTCATTCAAGTTAACATTCATCGGCGCAGGAAGCGTTGGCTTCACCCGCCGCTTACTGGCAGACGTTATGACTGTCCCCGCCCTTCGCAATATCGAAGTGGCGTTTATGGACATTAACCAACAAAACTTGGACATGGTAACACAGCTTTGCCAGCGCGACCTAGACGAAAACGGCGTAAACATAAAAATCCACTCAACCTTGGACAGGCGCGAGGCACTAAAAGACGCAAAATATGTAATCTGTTGCTTCCGCCACGGTATGCTAGAAGCCTTTGAAACAGACATCGAAATCCCACTAAAATATGGCATCGACCAATGCGTAGGCGACACCCTATGCGCAGGCGGTATCATGTACGGCCAGCGCGGTATTATCGAAATTTTGGATGTGTGCAAGGATATTCGCGAGGTAGCAAAACCAGGCGCGATAATGCTAAACTACGCCAACCCCAACGCCATGATAACCTGGGCGGCCAACAAATACGGTAAAGTACAAACCATCGGTCTATGCCATGGCGTACAGGGCGGCCACTGGCAAATTGCCCATTCCCTAGGCTTGCAAAAAGAAGAAGTGGACATAATTTGTGCCGGGCTAAACCACCAGACATGGTACATTTCCGTAAAACACAATGGCGAAGATATGTTGCCAAAACTGGTGGAAGCCTACGAAAACAACCCGGAGCTTGCCAAAACCGAAAAAGTGCGCATAGATATGATGAAGAATTTCGGCTACTACTCCACAGAGTCTAACGGCCACTTGTCTGAATACGTGTCATGGTACCGCAAACGCCCCGGTGAAGTTGCAGACTGGATTGACCTAGGCGTATGGATAAATGGCGAAACAGGCGGCTACCTACGTGTATGCCGCGAAGGGCGCAACTGGTTTGAAACGGATTTCCCCAATTGGCTTAAAGCCCCTGCATTCAAATTTGTAGCGGAAGAACGTAGCGAAGAGCATGGCTCGTATATAATCGAAGGGCTAGAAACAGGCAACTGCTACCGCGGCCATTTTAATGTAATGAACAACGGTTGCATTAGTAATCTGCCGGACGAATGTGTAGTGGAAGTACCTGGCTACATTGATGCCAACGGTGTGAACATCCCATTAGTTGGCGACTTGCCGCTAGGTGCAGCGGCCATATGTAGCCAAACCGCATGGGTGCAACGTCTATCGGTAGAAGCAGCGGTGGCGGGGGATATTAACTTACTGCGCCAAGCAATGCTAATGGACCCGCTAACGGGTGCGGTGTGCAACCCTGCGGAAATTTTCCAAATGGTAGATGAAATGCTTATTGCGCAAGCACAGTGGTTGCCGCAGTATAAAGGTGAAATTGAAAAAGCAAAAGTGCGCTTTGCAAATGAAAGCAAGCGGATACCGCCGCGTGATTACACTGGCGTACGCGTGCATGAAAAGAGCGTGGAAGAGATGCGTGCAAATGAAGAGGAAGCACGAGAGAATGCTGCCAATGCGGATAAGGCCAAAGAGCGGCCCGCCGCGGAAAATTAAGAATTGTATTTATTGTTACAATATGAAACATAAAACCAACGAACCTATAAAATACGGTCAGTTGGTTTTTTATTTTTTCGTGTATGACAGAAATTTCATTTAGATTACGGCTCGGAGACCGCAATGACGGAGCTAAACAAAATTCGTTTACACAAATTAGATTCACGTGTATCTTGCATGGAAATCAATTGACTTTGTGCAAGCATGCACATATAATGCAGAAAACCTCTCAAATGGAGTGAATGTATATGTTTAAATCTAACCCAAGGCCTGTTACAAGCACTAATCCGCACCCGCTGTGTAATATTCACAATAACCCAGACCCGTACGCCATTTTTCACAATGGCAAGTATTACATTTATTCCACCGGCTGGAACGGCATAAATGTGCTGGAGTCCGATGATATGAAGACCTTTGAACATAAAGGTATTGCCCTTCAAATGGAAGGACATAAGAACTACTGGGCACCGGCAGTTTTCTTCTATCAAGGGCTTTTTTATATGTATTATTCTTGCGACCCAAATCAACTAATGAAAGTTGCCGTGGCAGACAACCCACTTGGGCCATTCGAATATAAAAAGACTTTTTATGACGAATTTAGCATAGACGCCCACGTGATAGAAAAAGACGGGGAACTATGGCTAATTTACGCAGGTAAAGATATGAGCGGCGAAAAAAAAGGTACAGTTGTAAAATTAGACAAACTCCTAGATCCAATAACCCCCGCCGGCTACAATCGCTCAATTATAATTCCGACAATTGAGCAGGAGATATACGCCCGTAACGACCTGCCCGATGGCGGCCACCACTACTGTATCGAAGGTGGTTTCTACTTTGAGCATGATGGCACGGGCTACTTAATGTACAGCGCAAACGCATTTACTCATGAAGATTATTTTGTCGGTTACTGTACAATTGACGCACAAGAGTCTTTCGAGACTGCTGAGTTTGCGAAGTTCCCAGATGAAAACACCTATGCGCCCCTTATAGGCAAAGACGAATGGGTTACAGGCTGCGGTCATAATTCCATGATAACAGGCCCAAATGGTGAACTTCTGATTGTATACCACGGTCGTGCCGTTAACGAAACAATCGTATTTGAAGGAGACGACCGCCGACTGTGCGTAAGCGAAATAAAGATAATTGATGGAAAGTTGGTGCTTTGCGAATGGACGTAATGCAAAATTTCCATCCACAAAATTTCCATCTAAATGATAGCCCACCAAACCTACCCCTAGTAGACTACAACGTATCCCAATACAAAAACAGCGACAGAACACCCAAGCTGCGTTATAGCCACGAAAGCGGCGAGAATTTTTATGACTGGCAAGACCGTGCACGGCAAAAACTACACGATATTCTAGGCCTGACCAACCGCCAAAAATGCGATTTAGACCTAGCAATTGAATACTACGAAGAACGGGTCGACTACCATACTCACTACGAAAACACAGCCCACAGCCCCGTAACCGAATACATCGAATGGCGCATGACGTTCCAATCAGAAGAGGGCTACCGTGTACCCGCACATTTAGTTGTACCCCGAAACAAAGACGGTAATTTGCCCGAAAAAAAACTTCCTATAGCTATAGCAGTGCAAGGCCACGCAAAAGGAATGCACAAATCCCTTGGCCGGCAAAAATATCCAAGCGACCCCCTTACTCCCGACTACGATTACGCCATACGCGCAATGAAGGAAGGCTATGCAGTGCTGACCATGGACCAGCGCGGCTTTGGCGAAGTAGGTAACAACAAAGTTACAGGCGGCACCCAATGCGCCATGCCCGCTGTTACCAGTATGTTGATGGAACGTTCGTTAAGGGGTGACCGTATTTGGGATGTTATGCGCGCTATTGATATGTTGGAAGCAAATTTCTCTGCTATTTTAGACATGAATAATTTAATGTGTTTTGGCAATTCAGGCGGCGGAGATACCACCGTGCATATAGCCGCAACAGATACGAGAATAAAACACGCCTTTCCATCCTGTGGAATTGTTACTGATTTAGAAATTGCGGCGGTTATTTTCTCCTGCCCATGCGGCGATAAGGAGATGATGCATTCATCTTATCTATTCCAAAGCGCGGAAAAATTGGCATTGGTTGCGCCACGCACTCTGATGGTAACCCATGGGAAGTATGACGATGTTGTGCCGTTCGCAGGAGCAGAAGAGCAGGCTAAGCTAGCCGCAAAATGCTATAATGCCATTGGCGCAGGGGATAAATTTAAGTTTATGATCGGCCCGGAAGGACATCGTATGTACGCAGATTTGGGTTGGGCAGCAATAAAGCCCCATGTAAAATGGAGCGATGAAAGTGCGGATTTTTCCCAGGTGACTCATCTTATTCCTGCACCATGCGAGTTCCGCAACCTGGATTTTGCAAATGGCACCACAGGCATTTATGGAAATTTAGGTGGCTGGGTAGTGTATAACCCCGCAGCAGAATTTAAAATACACTATCATAGCGGACAGCCAGCAGTATATATAAAAGAAGGCACCGGGAAAAACGGCAGTAATGCCCTAGTGTTTAATGCTGGACGAAATATTGCATATCAAAAACAAACAAGCGCAGATAAAGGCAAATACAACGTAAGCGCATGGCTGAACAACACTAACGCAGAAAAATTAACAGTAAACATATATGTAAGTGGGCATAAAAAAGCAGCTGCGGAAATAGAGCGAGGCGGTGGATGGACGAATATTGATTTGTCATTTGCTGTGGCAGAAAATCAGACAATCTGTTTGGAAATTGAATGCGACGCAAACGACGATAACGCCGCAACTTGCTGCGATTTTCAGATTAAGAGCGTAGTACCAGCCAAAACTGTGCAAAACAAAGCGGTGTTTAAGCCACTTACAATGCCACACAGCCTGTATCTTTCGCAAATGCGCAACCACATACCAGAAATGCGGTATAATGGGAATTTGCTATTTAACCGCTGGCAGGAAGAAGCTCGCATAAAGGTGGCGGAGCTATTGGGCATGGAAAAGCACACTGCCGTAACAAATGATTTATTAATGGATAAAATCACCGAATACCCAGGCCATTACGAATATAATTTCACCCTACAAACGGAGCCTGACTATCGTGTAAGATGCATTTTGTCCATTCCACGTGCTGTAAAAAAACCGCCTGTGGCCATTATCTTGCAAGCCCACGGTGTTTCTGTTTCGCAAGAGGATACATTTGCATTCCCACGTTATACGCTGGGGGACGGCTATGCAACCCTATCTATAGAGCAGCGCGGTTTTACGGAAAAAGTAGAATATTGCCTAGCCGCACACACCACAAATTGCCTGTTGCGCCGCACAACACTCGCCAACCGCATATGGGATGTCCGGCATGTGATAACTGCTGTAGAAACTCATTTTGCGCAGCTAGTTAACACAAACCACATAGTTGCCGTAGGCCGCGAAGCGGGTGGCATTACCGCGTTATACGCCACCGCTTTAGACCCACGCATCATTCACCTTGTAACCTACAGCGGTTTTTGCAACATGGAAGATTCCATTGCCACAAACTATCAATGCCTGTGTTACTATGTACCAGGCATAAGAAAATATTTTGAAACCAGTGACTTGGCGGGGCTTGTCGCACCACGTCGTTTCGATGTTATTTCCGATGCGCGTATCCATCGTAAAGACGTTGTGGAAAAATCTTATGAAGAGGCGCGGCTGCTTTTTGCGGCTTCTGGCGCACCGGCAAATATAGTGCTGGCCTTTGACCATGGGGTATAGGGGCAAGAATTGGGGTGCGGAACTTTCCACCTTTACCGACGCGACAACGGGCGTGGAAATTACCAGACTTACTTCATATAAGGCGCACCACCATCATTTATACTTCACCAACCCCGGTTGGTATGACAGCAATAAAAAAATTGTAATTAGTGGTGAACGTGAAAACGTAGCTAATTTGTTTAGCCTTTGCCTGCAAAGTGGCGAAACTATTCAAATAACAGACCTGCAGCCTATACCTGGCAAAGATTTTAACTTGCTAAACACCTGCCTTAACCCTGTGTCGGACGAAGTCTGCTACTGGTACAATGGCAGCTTGTGGGCAACTTCATTAAAAACATATGAACAACGCCGCCTATGGACACTTCCACCTAAACAAAATTTAGGGATGCCCAATGTTACATGCGACGGCAAATACATCCTTTTTTGCATGACAGAAGACGCCACCGACCGTCTTAACCTAAACTTGGATTACGGATATGTAGGTTTTGATGAATATTTCGCATTGCAGCCCCTCAGCCAAATTGTGCGTATCCCCACCGACGGTAGTGGGGACGCTGATATTTTACTGGCGCAAAATGTTTGGCTCAGTCATTTAAACACTTCACCAACTATACCAAATCACCTTACATTTTGCCACGAAGGGCCGTGGCATAAAATAGAAAACCGCATTTGGTCTATGGACACAAACACAGGCAAGTTCCAACCCCTACGCCAAAGGCGCAGCGCAGAAGAAATAATCGGCCACGAGTATTGGTTTGCCTGCGGTACACGCATAGGCTATCACGGACACCTAGACGGCAAGAATTTCTTGGGAAGTATGAAATTTGACGGCACAGACATCGTAGAAGGAGAGTTCCCCCATGACACAGTTCATGTACACTCCAACAGCCGCGACCTTGCCGTAGGCGACGGCAAACACGATGTCCTGCTGTGGAAATGGAATGGCACAGGCTACGACAGCCCGCGGATACTTTGCAGGCATGGCGGCTCTATGCATATACAAGCTACACATGTTCACCCGCGTATTTCGCCCTGCAACAGTTATGCAATATATGTAAGTGATGCAAGCGGTTACGGCGCACCGCATATTGCAAAATTGCCAGCGGATGTTACATCATTGCCTTTTGCGCAATAATTTCATATGCTACCCACATTTGATAACAAAGAAAATGCGCATGCTGCTATATCTGAAATTGAAGCTGCGGTGTAAAATTATGATAAAGTATAAAATTAGAGGTGACGTAAAATGATTTCACAAAAAGAGCGTGAATATTTGCGCGAACTAGCAAAAAAACAATTAGAGTACGCCAACACTCCTGTAAACAAAGCGCGCAAAGAGTTATGGTACGCTCATAACGACTTATTGGCTAAAAACCCTATCGCGACCATTGAAGAATGGACATTTTTCAAAGAGGTTGCGCGCCCGTTGCAATGCGAAAGCCCAGAAGCGCGCCATTTGGAGGATACGCTTGTTAAGCATATCATAGGCCGAGAAGATATCGATGACGATAGGGTTACGCCCGACCATTTAAATGTTGGGTTGCACACATGGTTCATGCCATATAATTTGCAGGCCAGAGCGGATAATAAGGGTAACGACTTGGCATATATATTTGATGCCCATATTAACGACTTGGAAGATGATTTTCACAAGCTAGGTAAGTCTACTTGGGGTGTGAATGCGGAATCTACACAGGCACATATTGATCTATGGCAGGATACAGTCGGTGATATTTTGCCTGTGCATAAAACATTTGGTGCATATGCCGTGCCAACTCAATGGTTGGTGCATCTTATGCATATGGAAACGATGCTGTATTCCATAATGGACTACCCGGAGTTAATGCATAAGGCTATGCACATGATTGCGACAGATTTTGTGGAATATATGCGAGAGCTTGAAGCCGGCGGCCACATTGTGCCAACCAATGGCAGTCAGGGCGTTGCACAGGGTACTTATGGGTACAATTCTACATTAGTGAATAACGACCTATCTGGTGTATGGGGATACATGGACTCTCAGGAGACGGTTGGCATTAGCAAGGATATGTTTAAGGAATTTTTCTTCCCATATTATAAGCAGATTGGCGATTTATTTGGGTTATTGAACTACGGTTGTTGCGAGGCTGTACACGAAATATGGGAAAGTTGTATTAGCACGATGGATAATTTGCGAAAAGTTTCGATTTCTCCTTGGTGTGATGAGGAATTTATGGGGGATGTGTTGCGGAAAGTGCCAGTGGTTTACCATCGTAAGCCTAGCCCTAATTTTTTGGGGGTGGATAAGGTGTTTGACGAAAGCGGCTTCAGGGAGCATATTACCAAAACAATAAAGGCGGCCCGTGGTTGCCATTTGGAGTTCTCGATTAGGGATGTTTATTCCTTGCAAGGAGAAAAAGGACGAGCCAAGCAGGCTTATCGGATTATTAAGGATTTGATTGAGCGGCATTATTACTAAACGTCTACAACTCTACCCCATCATGGACGGCAACGTAGCAATAATGATAATACATTTCTACAACCAAACCGGCAACTCGATAGTTTTCATTTGTACTCATCTGCCTAACCAAACAAACTCTAATAATGTAGGATGTGCGCTGTAAATGGTGGAAATAACGAAGTTCGTAGAACATCATCACAAAACCGCCGAAAGATGTGATAAAATAGCTTTACTGGCTGGACGAATTAACTGTCTATTTGTTTGACTAAGCTGAAAGGGCGCACTTATGTACCACCGAGAGCATGGTACGTGCGTAGAAGTTATCGTAGGCACGGAGAGGTGTTATTTCATGGATAGCGCAAAGGTAAAGCAGCCTATTAGCATTTCAGTTTATTTTGTGTTAATAATATTGATACTGATGTCTGGCGTTATTTTATTTCTTGATGTTTTTCAAACGGTCAATGTAGCTGTAAGAATTAGTTTTTGGGTATGCCTCATTGCGCCGTTAGTAGCTTCGGGATTTTATGCCTTATTGCTTATGAAGTATAGTTCATTAGGGCTTGGAGGAGAAACAACAGACACCGAACCCAAGCCGCAATTTCTGTGGGTAGTGATTATTTTTATTCTCAGCAGTGTAGCAATGATGTGGTATGCGTACCCGGGTTGGCAAAATTTGGGCGACCAGTGGAATATCCATTGGCATGTAATGGTGATTGGCGGGATTGGAATGCTTGTCGCTATTTCATTCATACGTGATAAGTGGTTCAACAGGTTTCGCAAGCTGCTTAACGCTGTATGCTACGGTATGATAATTGCATTTTTCTTCTTTGGTGCATTCCTTAGTGCAAACAGTGTGCTGGATACATCTGATTTAGTTATAACACAGCAAACTGTTGTGCGTGCGGAAAGAGCAAGTGCCGATTCAAACAGATTTTTTGTTACTATTGCAGACGATGCAGGAAATCAAACAAGACTGATGACAACATCCACGGTTTTTCGCCATTCTAGGGATAACATAGGTGGCGTAATTTATATAGTTAGCCAAGCAGGTGCGTTTAATATTACAACTTACCGACTCGCAATAATAGGTGATGGTCCGGGCGGCATAGAAAGGGTACGGGAAAACCGACGGTAATACTTAACATAAAAACATTGGTGGCGTTATTTCCACCCTTCGCAGCATACATCATAATTATTAATGATTGTATAAACGCTCGACGTTAAGGAGTTTGTCACCTCTTGTCGAGTTTTTTGCGTAGCATAAAAGAAATCTAGAGCCTTGTTCTAATGAGTGACGCAGATAACAGAGGTCTTTACAAAAGCGTCCCTGTTACGATAGTTATTACGCCAGTACGCCGCGTAACCCAAGTGCGCTTGCGGAGCTGATAGTAGGATATGAGGTACATGAACTTTAGCGACATATTAAAATGCTGTAAAACTAAGGAGAATTTACATGGTAAAACTAAACAACGACTGGGACACCCTTTTAGAAAACGAGTTTAAACAAGAATATTATCAAAGCCTGCGCTACTTTTTAAAAACCGCCTATACTACTAGAATAGTTTACCCAAATATGCATGATATCTTTAACGCATTAAAATTCACTCCCTACGAAAGTATTAAAGCCGTTATTGTAGGGCAGGACCCATACATAAACCAAGGAGAAGCTCATGGGCTTTCATTTTCTGTCTGCCCCGGTATAAAAACACCGCCATCATTGGCAAATATATTTAAGGAGCTGTCTGTTGACATTGGTTGCAAAATCCCCAACAATGGATATCTAACTCATTGGGCTAGACAAGGTGTGCTTCTACTTAACTCTGTACTAACTGTAGAAGCAAAAAAAAGCCGTTCCCATGCCGGTCAAGGCTGGGAACGGTTTACAGACTTTATACTTGAGCTACTAAACCACCGCAAAACACCAATGGCATTTTTGCTTTGGGGCAAGGATGCCCACGCAAAAGGCCGTGTTATAGATAACCCCGCACATTTAATCCTGCAAGCAGCCCACCCCAGCCCTCTGGCAGGGGGCAGATTTTTTGGATGCAGACATTTTTCTAAAACAAATGCGTTTTTGCAGGAGAAAGGGCTACAGCCTATTGATTGGCAGATACCTGATCTGTAAAAAGCCACCGTTTAAATATACGCTCCATCATTTGTCCGGCACCGGCACGGCTTATTTCTTCTGGTACAATAAGCTGGCTGCGGCCAACTTCTTCGCCCTCCCAAGTGTAAATAACCTCTCCGGCCAACTGTCCTGCTTCTACAGGTGCAACCAGTGCTTCGTTAATTACTACTTCACCTGCAAGCTCTACATGCTTGCCCTTTGGTGCAAGCATATTTGTTTGCTCTTTAATAACGACCGGGGTGTTTTCTACAATACCTTTGTAAACTCGTATTTCACCCATAGGTGTACCAGCCTCTTCCTTTGCAATAAGAGCAAAGTTAGCATACCCAAAGTCCAAAAGCTTCATTGCAGAGTCGAAACGCACACCAGGATCAGGGGCGCCAAGTATAACGGAAATAAGTTGCATACCCTCTTTTTCCGCCGTTGCAGAAATGCAGTACATAGCTTCGGAAGTTGAACCAGTTTTTAGCCCTGTTGCACCGGTGTAATTTCTAATTAGCTTATTGGTGTTTGTTAGGCCAAACTCTTCTTCACCTCTAGCAGTTTTGTGGGTAATTTTATCTAATCGGGTGGTTGCATATTTAAAAACATCCGGATATTTTATTATCAACTCGCGAGACATTAGAGCAATATCATGGGCAGTTGTTAAATGCCCTGGTGCATCCAATCCACAGGAATTTACAAAGTTAGTATTTTCCATACCAAGTGCTTTTGCTTTGTTATTCATTGCGGAAACAAAGGCATCTTCGCTACCAGCTACAAACTCTGCCATAGCAACAGATGCATCATTTGCCGATGCTATTACAATAGATTTTACCAAATCCCTAACAGTCTGTTGCTCTCCTGCCTCCAAAAATATCTGAGAGCCTCCCATAGAAGCCGCATGTGCACTGGTGGTTACAACGTCGTCCCACTTTATTTTTTCTTGGGACAAAGCTTCGTAGATCAGTAGCATTGTCATAACTTTTGTAACACTTGCCGGGGCTAATTTTTCGTGTGCATTGTGTTCGTGCAGTATTTTGCCTGTTTCTGCCTCCATTAACACACTTGCTTTAGAATTTACGGAAATGCCTTGGGCATATGCTAAACTGCTAAAGCTGGTTATTGCAATTATTGCACAGGTAATTCCACAAAATATTTGCTTTACCATAAAAAAGTCCTTCCTAATCGTTAATTACAATTAGGTTGGACTTTTTTTAAAATTTTATTCTTATATCTTTATCGGCCACTTCTGTTTCTCCACTCTCGCAAGAAGTTAGGAGTTTTAATACCTTCGTTTTCGTCAATTGTAACAAATGTTGGGCCTTCGTACTCATCTATTTCAGATTCCGGCCTTGTGGGCATTATTTCCGGAGGCTCATCGCTAACTTTGTTGTTTATTGGAACAACATCCGGTAAGCTTTGGTTATGCAAAATTGCATTGTCATCCATTTCGTCTTCAATGCCTGTTGCTACAATTGTAACCATAACTTCGTCTTTAAAATCTTCATTTATAGTTGTACCAAAAATTATAACTGCCTCCGGGTTAAGGTTTTTCTTAACTTCTAAAGCAGAATTGCGTATAGCTTTCATAGCCAGACTTTTATCACCTGTAAACGCAATAAGAATAAACCTTGCACCCTTTGTGCTAGTTTCCAAAAGTGGGCTGCTAAGAGCATCCTGTGTAGCTGCTTCGATTTTATTTTTACCAGACGCACGGCCAACACCCATATGAGCAAGACCTTTATTTTTCATTACAGTCTCCACGTCTGCAAAGTCTAGGTTAATCAAGCCATCATCTAAAATTACACCCGAAATACCAGAAACACCTTGGCGCAAAACCTCGTCTGCCATGCGGAAGGATTCTTCAACAGTGGCATCATCATCTATAATAGTCTCTAAGCGATCGTTGGGGACAACAACAATAGTGTCTACATTTTTCTTAAGCTCTTTTATTCCCGCCTCTGCATTACGCATACGTGAGACGCCTTCAAACTCAAAAGGTTTTGTTACTATACCAACAGTTAATATACCCATATCCCGCGCAATGGCAGCAATAACAGGTGCAGCGCCTGTACCTGTACCCCCACCCATTCCGGCGGTTATAAATAGCAAGTCCGTATCTTGGCCAATTGCATTTGCCAAAAGCTCACGAGTTTCTTCTGCCGCACGTTTGCCAACATCCGGCATACTTCCTGCGCCCAAGCCACGGGTAAGTTTTTCACCTAATTGAATTGTTACATCGGCCTTAGATTTTGCCAATGCCTTACTATCTGTATTGGCGGAAATAAATTCTACATCAGGAATTGCGTCCGTAACCATACGGTCTACGGCATTACCGCCGCCGCCGCCTACGCCAATAACTTTAATCTTAGCTTTCAAATCATGTGTATTATCAATATCAATCAAGGGAAGTCCTCCTTATTATAAAGTTTTATCATTTAAGTGTGTAATTAAATTTACAAATCAACCAATCTTGACTACTGCGATAGTTGAATGGCTTGGAAATTTACAGCTTCACTCGTTAGATACTATACCACCGTATGTGTAATTTGTGCAAGTATTTTTAAGAAAAATTTGAAATTTTCGTCAAAATAAAAAATAGATTCACCGAACATTTCGTACAGCGCCATTTATTAGCAAAAAAAGTTATCATTAGACATTTCATTGCAGCTCTAAAAAATTTTTATTTCTTTTAGACCAACGGTATAGTCATTTCTCTTAAACAAACCTATTGCAATAGTTCAAGGAAATATTGTGCCTGTAATTGCCGTATATTAACAAAACCCCGTATTCTGCTTGCATCCGGCAGTTCACGTAAAATTTCCGCAATTGTACGCACTTTTTCATCTGCATCTACAATGCCCCCAACGTGAAATTCTAAATAATTAACCAGAATGCGTACATTTGTTGGGTCGGCTACATTTATGTGGCTTATACTATGTATAAGGTCGTGGGCAATAAGCAATTGTGTATACTGCACAACTGCTGCAAAGTCTATAGGATTTGCTACATCTAAAATTTCTCCTAATTGAAAGCTGGTAAATTGCAGTCCTTCCAACAAGGGAAGTGACTCTGACATGTACGACCTTACTTCAAGCACACGGCCAAAGTCATCCAAATATAAAAAGCTGCCAAAATGCTCTACATAAGCACTAAGACGCCGCTCTAATACCACTACATACAAACGCCCAGGCAAATCTCGCCTAAAAATAACATCAGCAATATATAGGTTACCCACTAACCTAGAGTAGGCGGCGGTTGTGTTAAA
>Ga0123355_10001140_pt1 | contig 36859 bp, 36 predicted proteins | sample TergutEmb28metaG_3_FD_89872 | JGI IMG/M metagenome (GOLD analysis project Ga0123355, IMG submission 89872) | Embiratermes neotenicus P1 segment gut microbial communities from Petit-Saut dam, French Guiana - Emb289 P1 | ecosystem: Host-associated > Arthropoda: Insects > Digestive system > Gut ...
AAAAACTCTGTTTGCAAAAGAGCAATTAAGGGCTGGTGTTCAAGTTGAACGAAACGAGTGGATGAAATTTATAAAAGACATTGACCCAAACCGCCTCGTGTTTCTTGATGAAACCGGTGTAAAACCGTGGGCTATTGTTTCATGGAAAAGCCGGTAATGGCAAGACTTTTTTGAGCTTTGCTATTGCAAATGCGCTTTACAAGCAGGGCTGTGCGGTTATGGCTATATCTATATCCAAGCTGCTGACAATTATCAAAGACAGCTTTGATAAGCATGGAGAGTTTGGCGAAATAGATGTTTTAAACACAGTTAGGGATGCCAGTCTGCTGATTTTGGATGACTTGGGAGTTGAGTATAAAACGGCTTGGGCTTATGAAAAACTCTATGCCATCATCGACACCAGATACAGAACCGCCAAACCAACAATCATCACTACTAACTATAGTTTGGATGCCCTGCGTGAAAATCTGGCTACAGTTGACTACAAAACACGGATCAGAGATCCATCAGAACGGATTTTTAGCAGAATCACAGAAATGTGTAGTTTCCACGAGATTAAGGGAGCAAGCTGGCGTATCTCAAAAGGAGTGCAAAACAAAGCAGCTTTATTTGCCGAATTGGGATTGATGTAAAAATTTAAAAAATGTAAGAGTCTTGGATATTGGGAGGGAAGTTTGAATGGCAAATAAAAAGTCTGGTGCTAAGGCTGTTTCAAAAGCTAATGCCGGGAATGAACGACCAAGTTGTTACCACGATCCCGAGCGATTGTTAAAAACGTATCGGGATGTACGTTGGAATCTGAAGCTGTCGATGGAACATCATCAGCAAGATTTTGAGACTGAATATGGGATGTCTGTAACAGAATATCTTGATGATGTATATGCTGCTGGGGCAGGGTTTGCAGGCACAAAATTGGAACACCATGCAAATAGCATGAAACGCACTGCGGAAATGCTGAGGTTGATGGACACCGCCGCACATCTGATCCGAGATAATAACAGCGAAGGCGAAGCATTTTATTGGATTTTATACTACACTTATTTTTCGCCGCTCAAACTAAACAGCCTGGATGAGATCGTTGATAGGATCCAAATGCACATCACATATGTTACAAAGGATAACTATTATCGGCATCGCAAAAAAGCCATAAAGACATTTTCATCTGTTTTGTGGGGGTTTACTACAAAGAGTGAAATGGATGCTCTTAGTAGTTTCATTAGGGGATGATAATAGCCATTATTAAAGCTAATCAAGGCTGATAACTCAATCTTGACTTTCCAGCCCTGATTAGCGGATATGTTTCCAAATCCCGTTCAGTATAGGGTTGTTACTGATTTACTCAAACTTCGCAGATGCCACTATACTCGATTTTGTGCATTTTAACAATTATCGGATAGACCCTAATACTACAGTTGTAATCTAACGATACGACGCAAATAATGAAATTCTTTAGCAATAGACTGATGAATGCGCCGCCAAAGAATCCAGCGTAGCGGAAAAAGCTTGGGTTGTAAAATAAATATTGAATCTGAAAGCACGCACCAAAATAATTTGCGTATTTCCACCCATCACTGTTCACCCATTCATTAACGCCATTAAAATAATCGAAAAATCTAAGCATTTTGACCACCAACATCGTTTAAGGTACACATCAAATGTGTTCCGTGCTTTTGCTAATCTAAAAACCAGCCAAGATTATAACTGAAATTTAGCCAAGGGTGTTTGCTGAAAAAATGCATTCAGCAAACACCCTTAATCAATTATCTTTTGTAAAACCCCGCATTATCAAGGTCGGGTAGTATTTTTTGACGGAAAATCACCGCCAAAAAATCTCCACCCTACCCTTGACAATGCTACTTAAGTGGCTGAATTTTAATTATAACAGTGGCTGGTTTTTGGGCTAACAAATGCATTCCGGCGATTATTGGAGGCATTCTTGATTTGTCAAGGTTTTTTCGCTATTTTATGCTGTTTTTTGATTTTTTTTTGTTACTACTCACCTATGGCGGTTTGTTCGATTCGACACACCTGTCACGTTCAACGAAATGGTCGCAAATGCCTTAATAATTTCTCATATTTTAATCGCACCGCAGAGGCGTTTTTGCGAATTTTTAATCGAACATATAGCCATAGGTGAGTAGTAACTTTTTTTTGCACTGTTTTTTCTTATATCATTTCTTGAAAGTTAGCCTGACGACATTGCCTTTTTGGAGGGATGTCTTCTCTTTTTTGGCTCAATTTATTTTTTCTGCCTGCCTTACTGGACTTGGATGAAAAAATGCAGTGATGAATGTAATAAGTTTATATGACATTTGTCATTTAGTTTATGAAATATTTTTAAAAACAATGTAATACATTCTAAAAAAACAGGTAGTTATATTTAAATAAAGAACAAATAAAGAATAAAGAAAAATTTAAATACCAACTATAACTATTTGCATTGATATAATCGGATTGGAGATTTTTATGAAAAAATCAAAAATTCATAACTATTTGCATTGATATAATCGGATTGGAGATTTTTATGAAAAAATCAAAAATTCATAACTATTTGCATTGATATAATCGGATTGGAGATTTTTATGAAAAAATCAAAAATTCACTACACACCAAAAAGAAGAACCGAGATGTGGTGTTATATGGATGATGACTGTGTGGAAATCAAAAGAAAAACGACTTATAAGCTTGATTCTATGTCATCCTATATATGGGAAAATTGTGATGGGCGTGTTACAATAGCAGAAATAATTAAAGGCTTGTCTGAAAAATGTAGTACTTTAGATAGTAATATTGAAATAAATGTACTAAAGATATTAGAATCTTGGAAGTGTAACGATTTATTAATTATGAACTTTGATTCTTTACATGCAGGTTCTGAATATGATGAAGATTGTATATACCACATAGAAGCTAACATTAAGCCACCTCTTGACATCCTCTTATTAACTGCGCCTTCGCCCTCCCCGTTGGCACACAATATTCCTCAAGGCAATCAGATGGAATCATTAGGTATTGGATATCTGTCAGCATTTTTGAACTCTCATGGATTTAATGCTGGAGTAGTAGATTTATGGGATAAGCAACTGAATCCTGAATCAATTCGCAACTTTATTAGTAGATATAACCCTAAAATTGTTGGAATATCATCAATGAGCGAAAATTTTGAGAATGGGATTAAAATTGCAGAGATCATAAAGAATATATCAAATGATATAACAATTTTATTTGGTGGATCACATGTATCTTTTGAAGATGAAAGTGCTCTTCTGAATCATAAATCAGTTGACGTTATTGTAAGAGGTGAAGGGGAACATACCGTTTTAGAACTAACAAATTTTTTTATGCATAATATTGGTGAACTTTCTACCATAAATGGAGTTACATATCAAAAAAATAACAAAATCATTCGGACACAGGATCGGAAATTTATTCATGATTTGGATTCCCTCCCTTTTCCGGATAGGATGTTGCCTAATAAAGAGGTTGCTGTGGGGATACAAACAAGCAGGGGTTGCCCAGGAAAATGTATTTTTTGTTCCTCTAAGGAATTAGCTGGAGGCAAATATCGGAAACGTACTGCTGAAAATGTAATATTTGAAATTGAGGAGTTACTAAATAGAGGAAATAAAATTATTTACTTTCAAGATGATACACTAACTGCCGATCTGAAACGCCTAAATGAAATTCTTGATTTGATAAAAAAGAAAAATTTAAATTTCAAATGGACTGCTTTTTCAAGAATTGATACATTAGAAAAAGATCCATTTATCATTAAGAACATGGTTAACGCTGGATGCATTGGTTTGTTTTTTGGAATAGAGTCTGGTTCACAGAAGATGTTGGATGTTCTAAAAAAAAATCTAACAGTTGAACAGATTTTGAATGTACTTACTAATGTTTGTACTTTGGTTAAAAATGAAGGAATACGTATAGATTGTTCATTTATAATTGGACACCCCTCTGAAACGCATGATACAATGCTTGAAACATTTGAATTTGCTAAAAAATTGATTAAGTTAGGTGCAATGTCTTTTCTTTCAATTTTATGTCCTTTTCCTGGTAGCAGTATATTTAAAGAACCGGATTTTTACAATTTAGAAATTAAAGATTACGATTACTCAAACTATAATTTAGCGATTCCAGTTATGGATACCAAAAACCTAACTGCCAAGGAAATCAGAAAATATCATTATATTTACTCAAAAGAATTAAGGCTTCTTTATAAGCAACATAACATGTGGAAATTGATCAAACAATCAAATTTCCATAAAGATGAAGAGGGCTTGAAGTAGTTAGGAGAATATTTTATAGTATGGAAAAATTAAATTTAATGTATACTCCAAAAAGAACAACTGAGGTGTGGGGTTACACGGATGACGGATGTGTGGAAATCCCGTGGAACAAAATTGTTCACAAGCTTAATTTTACTGCATCCTACATTTGGGATCGTTGTAATGGACGTGTTACCGTTAAGGAAATACTATATGGCTTGGCTAAAAATACTGATGTATCAGACGATTTGAATAAAAGCGAAACAGACGTATTAGCGATATTAGAATCTTGGAAATGTGAAGGTTTATTAATTGTGAATTTCAATACTCTGCATTCTGAATATGATGCTTCTTGCATTTATCACATAGAAGCTAATGTTGCACCCCCTGTTGACATACTTTTTTTATCACCACCCTCTCCGTCCCCATATGCTCATCGGGATTTCGTGCTGGATCCATTAGGTCTTGGCTATATGTCAGCATTCTTAAAATCTCATGGATATAATGTAGGAGTAATGGATTTATGGATTAAACAACTGAATCCTAATACAGTTATGGATTTTGTTAAACGATATAATCCTAAAATTGTGGGGATAAGTGCTAAGACCGTAAATTTTGAGAATGGGGTAATAATTGCAGAGATTATAAAAAAAATATCTAGTGATATAATTATTTTGTTTGGAGGATATCATGTAACTTTTAACGATGAAGAAATATTATATAAATATAATTGTATTGATATTATTGTGAGAAGGGAAGGTGAGCATACTGTTCTTGAACTGGTAAATTTTTTTCTTCATAATATCGGAGAACTTTCTGAGATAGACGGAATCACATTCCGAAAAAGCAGTAAAGTTATTCGTACACAAGATAGGGCATTGATATGTGATTTAAATTCTTTGCCTTTTCCTGACAGAGTTATTCTTGAAAAGAACGTTCCTGTGGGTATACAAACGAGTAGAGGTTGTCCTGCAAAGTACATTTTTTGCTCTGCCCGAGGGTTGGCTGGGGGTAATTATCGACAACATACTGCTGAGTATATAGTAGCTGAAATTGAATCATTGCTTAGCCAAAGGGTAAATTATATTTTTTTCAAGATGATACTTTAACTATAGATCTGAGACAACTGAATAAAATCCTTGATATGATAAAAGAAAAAGGATTGAAATTCATATGGAATGCTGAATCAAGAGTTGATGCAATAGAAAAAGAACCATCTATTGTTAAGAGAATGATTGATGCTGGATGTGCTGGATTACAGTTTGGAATAGAATCAGGGTCACAAACAATGTTGGATGCGCTTAAAAAAAATATAACTATAGAACAAATATATAATGTTGTTACTTTGGTTGGAAAAGAAGGTATAGACTTAAGATGTTCATTTTTGATTGGACATCCATTTGAGACATACGATACTATGTTGGAAACAGTTAAGCTTGCGAAAGAATTAATTGATTTAGGGGTAATGCCTATGTTGGCTACTGTTTGTCCATTTCCCTTGCTCTAGTATATTTAAAAAACCAGATTTTTATAATGTGAAAATTAATAATTATGATTACTCAAATTATAGTCCACATTCACCACCCGCCAAAAATTTTGTCAAGGCATTTTCACCGTCTTGACAAAATTTTAGCCGCAACGGGGTCTTCTTCATTGTAGGCGTTGCTAAAGATATACATTTTGCCTTTGTGGCATTATTTGGTTTTAATTTCCTTTATTGTTATGTTTATTTGGGGATTTTTATTTGCCTAAACTGGGGGATTTCTGCTTGACAGTGACAGTCAGGGTGGATGATGAGTTATTGCTGGATGCGTTAGATGGTATCTCGGGTGGGTTGGCTGGGCTTATTATGTCATCAAAGGTTAACATATATTAAATTTCATTTCCGTGTAATATTTTTTTGTAAAGCAGGTAGTTATAATCAGAAGGTAAAACTTTCTAGTATATATTTTAGGAGGAAGTTACTGAATGGACAAAACAAAGAAAATGGTACTGGTGGCCTGTATTATTTCTGCAATAGCAGCGGTTGTAACGCTTGTCAACATGATAGTCAGTGGATTTGAAGCGTTTCAGGTATCAATATTTGCAGTTTTGTTAGCGGTTGTTGTTGTAAATTTCGTGGTGCTTAATACTCTTAACAAGAAAAAGTAAACCATGTATAAAATCGCTTTAATACCAGCCTCCATAAACGACAGCATGGGAGGGGCGTTTTCATCCCATGGCAGCCTAAGCCTTGTCGCGCTTAAAACTTACGCAGACATTAATTTAAGCGTGCCGGCTGATATAAGAATATTTGACGATGTGGAAAGTATTGTCCGTTTCGCACCCCATATGGTTGGAATAAGCTCAAACACGCCGCTCTTTAATGTCGCAAAAGACATTGCAAAAAATATTAAACTAAACACAAGTGCGCTTGTTGTTTTGGGCGGATATCATATTACATTTTTACCGGAGGAAATAAAACACGATTGCTTTGACATAGGGGTTGTCGGCGAAGGGGAAAAGACATTCACGAAATTGATTGAGGCGGCTTGGAACAATACCCCGTATGACGAAATAAAAGGGCTTGTTTATAAGAAAGACGGCGTTATAATGACAACGCCTCCGCAGGAGCTTCTGGCCGTTGAAGAGATACCCATTCCCATGGGCGGCCGCGTGGCCTCTATTGTGGGCTTTGAGGCAGTGTTTTCAGCAAGGGGCTGCCCGTACTGTTGCAAATTTTGTTCGCAAATTAAGTTCTGGCGCGGCAAAACACGGTGTTTTTCGGCGGAAACAGTTGTTTTAGACATAAGATGCCTACACGAAAACTTCGGTGCTAAATATATCGTTTTTACGGATGATTTGTTTATATATCCGATAGAGCGGCTGCGCAGCATTGTTAGCTTACTTGAAAAAGAAGATTTACTTTCAAAAATTCATTTTGACGGGGCTATCAGGGCAAACTTGGTAAACGACGAAGTAATGAATTTGCTTAAACGGATGAATGTCCGCAGGGTGTCATTTGGAGCGGAGAGCGGGTCTGACCTTATTTTAAAAAAATACAAACCAAGCACAAGTGTTGACATTAACCAAAGATGCATAGATTTATGTTTGTCTTACGGGTTTTTAACAACGGTGTCGTTTATAGTCGGCTTTCCCGGGGAAACAAAGGACGATTTGTTGCAAACTGCGGCGTTTATCCGCCGCAATACTGATAAGTACAGCAAAGGGTTTTCGCCTGCCGTAACAGTATGTCAATGTTTTCCGGGAACGGATGCGTGGGATGAGCTTTGCGAAAGCGTCAAGCGAGACATTATTTTGAATCAGCAATGGGATAAAATGAAATTAGGGTTTTATCAAGATAGTGCGGGCGCAGAAAATCAACTGTATTTTAACGAGGACATTATCCCCCGCAATGAGTTTCTTGAGCTTGTTAATAAAAGTTTTGACAAAAAAGTCCTTTACCCTAATTGGTCATCCAAACCAATACCGGACTACGTAAAAAAAATTGCGTCATGGGGTAAGTTTAAGAAATAAGTCGAAAAGGAGCCAGATGACATTGCTTTTAAACAATATGAGATATGATTTGGTCGCTTTTCAGCTGACAAAAGAATGCAGTGCCGCGTGCAAGATATGCTGTGGTTCTTATGACCAGAAGTTAAAGGGCAAAATTGACTTAAACGCCGTACAAAGGTTCATGGACACGGTAAAAAATACGGAGAGTGTACTGGCGAAACGCATTCGGATATTTTCGGTTACGGGCGGGGAGCCATTTCTGTATCCGGACGATGTATTATCCATCGCAAAACATAGCAAGGACTTAAACCGGATGTTTACCATCGCTACAAATGCGTTTTGGAGTACTTCTTACACAGACACACTAAGAATATTAACAAAGCTAAAAGACAATAACAATGCATGTGGGTGTATTCTGAGCGTAGATTCGTTTCACCAGGAGTGTATACCCGTTGAAAACATAAAAATTTTCCTGCGCGTTTGCAAAATTTTGGAAATTCCGGTTAAAATACAGTCACATGTATTAAAGTCGACATTTGCACAAACCGACGAAATCATCAAGAGCTTGGGCGAGGATAAATTGCAGGTTGAGATGCTTTACGGGGGCGCATATCCGGTTGGTTCGGCAAAGAAACACTTTCCTCCCGAAGATTTTTACACAAAAAAGCTTAAAAGTACCGTTTGCCAGTATCAAGGTTATTTGCATGTATCGACAAACGGGCAGGTTCAACCGTGCTGTTCCCCTTGCTTTGGCGGTATACCTTTTAACGTGGGAAACATTTACAATGACTCCTTGGAAGACATACTGACCAATATTCAAAACAATGCGTTAATGCGCATGATTATAAACGAAGGCTTTGAAAAGCTCATAAAAGAGGCAAGGGAAAAGTTTGACCTAACCTTCCCGGACGAATTTGTGGATTCTTGCCATTTATGTAATTTTATGCTTTCCGATGGCGAGAGGTATGCTTATCTTCTTACAAAAACTGAATGTTTGAGCGCACAAAAAGAAGAAATTGTAAGCGTTATCCGAAACATTGCCGGTTCAAAGTTGTCTTCTTTATTAAGCTAACAAAAAATGTAACGCTTCAAACTGAGTTTGGGCGTTTACATATAGTCAGGCAATCACGAAGAAAGGAGGGAGAGAAATGTCATTGACAAAGGAAAGAGCAACTATCCTTAGTGAGTTCTTGGTCGCTGACGAAGCACGCGCTGCGTCGCTTGGGTCGCTGCAACCGAACGAAGTAATGGAAAAGGTTAACTCCTACGGCTACGACTTCAAACTTGAAGAAATCGTTGAGTTTGGCGCAGCAGTCAGCGCAGCAGCCGAAGGTGAACTGGATGTCGACGCACTGGACGATGTGGCAGGTGGTAGCGTAACCGGAACTGCGGCGTTAATTGCTGCAGTTGCAGCAGGTGTATCAGCAATATCTTCTGTCGTCAGCAGCCGCTGGTAAGGTTTTTGCTTCTTGTTTGAACGCGGATATTTCCTCCTAATCAAGGGTGAGCGACAGTATCCGCGTTCATCTTCACAATTTATTTTTAAAGGATAAAAGACATGGAAAAATCAATGGAGCAGTACACCCCAAAAAGAAAAACAGAGGTGTGGGGTCATCTGGATGATGGCAGCATAGAGGTAACATACAATAAACTGGCCCATAAGCTTAGTCCGCTTGCGTCTTATGTCTTTGAACATTGTAACGGGCGTTACACAGTAAACGAAATAGTAAATAAAGCGGTTAAAAACGGCAAATTATCTTCAAAAATAATAGAAAAAAGCGAAATAAGCAATGCAGATGTCTTAGAATCCCTTGCATCATTAAAAAATGACGATTTAATTATTTTAAACTATAATTCCCTACATTCGGCAACTGAATATAACAGCTCCGCCATATACCCCATAGCGGCTGTAAACCATCCCGTTGATATCCTTTTTGTGTCCCCTCCTTCCCCGCTGCCATACGCTCACCGGGAAGACATGAAGCTGGAGCCGCTGGGTCTTGGTTATATGTCTTCGTATTTAAAATCTTTTGGCTTTAGTGTGGGGATAATTGATTCATGGGTCAGGCAATTAAACCTTGAAACAATATACAATTTTATTAATAGACACAGCCCTAAAATTGTCGGGATAACAACAAAAACCGTTAACTTTGAAAATGGCGTTATAATTGCCGACGCTGTTAAAAAAGTATCCCCCGATACCATAATTATTTTTGGGGGGTATCATGTTACATTTTTAGACGAAGAAGCGTTAGCAAAGAATGATTCAATTGACATAATTGTAAGGGGGGAGGGCGAACACACCATTGTTGACCTTGCCAATTACTTTTTACGCAATATTGGCGATCTGTCAAAGATAGACGGTATCACCATGCGGCGTAATAATAAAATTATTCGCACAAAAGAGCGAGCGTTAATATGCGATTTGGATACATTGCCTTTTCCGGACAGGCTTTCCCTTGATGATACAAGGGTGGGCGTGGCAGTTAGCGTTCAAACAAGCAGGGGATGCCCCTCCAAATGCGTGTTTTGCGCAGCCAGGGGGTTATCCGGTGGAAGATATCGTCAACGCTCTGCCGAAAACATAATATCAGAAATTGAGTTTTTGCTCAGTAAGGGCGTAAAGAGTATTTTCTTTCAAGATGACACCATAACCGCAGACATAAAACGCTTGCAAAGATTTCTTTGTTTAATCGAAGATAAAGGGATAAAATTCAGATGGAACGCTGAATCAAGGGTTGATGCGTTAGAAAAAGATTTGTCAATTATTAAAAGAATGGTAAATGCCGGGTGTGTTGGGCTTCAATTTGGCATAGAATCAGGCTCGCAGGCGATACTTGATTCGATTAACAAAAACATAACAATCAAACAGATACATAAAACGCTGACGGCAACCACCAAAGAGTGCATAGATGTGCGTTGCTCGTTTATTATCGGGCATCCACAGGAAACGCTTGAAACCATGAAAGAAACAATAAACCTAGCAAAGGATATTATTAACCTCGGCGCACTGTCCATGCTTGCTATTGCTTGCCCATTCCCCGGTTCGGATATATACAAGCAGCCAGAATATTATGGGCTTAATATCCATCATTACGACTATTCCAACTACTCCCCTCAACTGGCGATAATGGACACCGCTTTCTTAACAGCAAAACAGCTAAAAAAATATCACTATGAATATGTAATAGAATTAAACCGACATTTGAGGCAATACAGATTTCAGAATCTGTTTCAGCGGACGCTTACAAATTAAACGTGCCTCTGAAGGCTGGGAACTTGTTGTTTATACTTACATTTATGATCTATTATATGTTACAGGCTTAGCCCGACCCGTTTGAGGTGTATATTTATGATTTGCAGAGCTGAACAACTTGCAATTATCATGGTTTCATCAAAATGTCAAACAATTGTTATCCCATTTGAATATTATGATCAAGTAGAAAATTATTTACGCACTGAACAAATTGACATAATTAACAAAGAACTGTTTGATTTTCCGGGAAGTGAGGAATTTTTTTCTTGGATGAAAGAAAACTCAGAATCGTTGCGATTGAAAATGAATCATTCCCATCATATTATTACACCAAAAAATTCATATGCAGCACCAATGCAGTTGAACCTTGAACTTACTACCCGTTGTCCCTTACATTGTCCACAATGTTACTGCAATTTGAATCGTGGCAAAGACCTCTCTCTGGACAGAGCGAAAGATGTCTTGAGGCAAGCAGCGGAATTAGGGGTTGCCTATATTAATTTAAGCGGCGGAGAAACAATGGTCTATCCACATTTATATGAGTTGCTTAGGGAATGTTCATCACTTGGCATGTATGCCGCCGTTGCCCTTAGCGGTTACGGAATAGATAAAGATTCATTAAATAAGCTGATAGATAATGGTGCCCATGAAATATATGTATCTCTGAACGGGTCTACCGAAGAAATATCGAGTATTACCCGGGACGGATATCATCTGGCAATTAATGCGCTGGAGCTATTGTCGGAAATAGGGTTCGAGAATACGGCGGTTAATTGGGTGGCGCATCAGTCAAATATTGAGGACTTTGCTAATGTGGCGATGCTCTGTGCGAGACTTCACGTAAAGAAGTTGATAGTTATGGTTTTCAAGCCTGATGCCTCCCATAGTTTGGAGTCGGCTCCCGATGGAGAGCAATTATTGAAGCTTGTGCAAGATATAAAGCAGTTGCGAAGTACATTACCGAGCTTATGCATTGAGGTAGAAAGTTGTTATTCGCCCTTGAGAGCACTGTTAGGACAGAAATTTTTATTAAACTCTAATGTAGGCATATCAAAAGGTTGCGGTGCAGGTCGAGAGGGGGCATCATTAGATGTTGATGGAAATTTTACCCCTTGTCGCCACTTAGATTTTCCAGAATACTTTGATAGCTTAAAGGATTATTGGTATAAGTCTGAGCTATTACAAAAGCTTCGATTTGTTGAGACCACCCCAGAAGAACCTTGTGCGAATTGTCGCTATTCCCCCTACTGCTTAAGTTGCTTAGCTGTAAACGCTAAATTGCATAACCGGATTGTAAAAGCAAATAAATATTGTTCTTTGTGGAAGTAATAGCATGGGTTGAAAATAAAGTACGTCATTCTAATTCTCCAACAGAGCCAGCACTGACGAATAAAGAATTTTCGCAATAATCTACGTATCTCTGAACGGTTCAACCGAAGAGATATCACGAATAACTCGAGATGGACATCATTTGGCTATTTGCGCACTTCAATTATTGCTGGATATGGAATTTCAAAATACATCAGTCAATTGGGTAGCACATCAATCAAATATAGAAAATTTTGTTAATTTGGCAAAACTTTGTGCTAGGTTGAAAGTAAAGAGACTGGTGATAATGATTTTTAAACCAGATGCCTCCCACAATTTAGAATCAGCCCCCAAAGGAGAGCAATTGTTGAGACTGGCACGGGATATTAAGAGGCTACGAAATGAATTACCTGATTTACATATTGAAGTGGAGAGATGTTACTCACCTTTACGAGCACTATTAGGTCAAAAATTTTTGATAAACTCTAATACAGGCATTTTAAAGGGATGTAGTGCGGGGCGTGATAGTATTTCTTTTAACGTGGATGGTCACTTTACCCCTTGCAGACATTTGGATTTCCCTGAACATTTTAACAATTTGCAGGATTATTGGTATAATTCTAACATATTACAAAAACTTCGCATGGTTGAAACCGTATCGGAAGCCCCTTGCGCTGGTTGCCGATATGAATCTTACTGTTTGAGTTGCTTGGCTATAAATGCTAAACTATATAAACGAATTGTGAAAACTAATCAACATTGTTCTTTGTGGAAAGTAAAGGCTAGGTAGTGTTGTAGAAGAAGTATTACAACAGCAGAGGAGAAACCAAAAGATAGTGCTGTTTTAACAACCCAGTGAAAAAAAGTAGATGTGTCCAATAATCTAAAAAAACTGACAAATTTTATTATCTGGTATTTGCAACTTTTTACGTAGTTAATGGACATGTATAGTATGCAAGGAGATGCTAATGGGTGATGCATTTGAAGAATGAAATAGAAGAAGTTTTAAAAAACATTGATTTTTCACACGGGCGAGAAAAAGCTGTTTGGGAAAAAATTGCGATTAAGTTATCTTATGACACTGATAACTTGTCTTTGGCTGAATTTAGTGATATATCAGGTGGTTTATCAAATTTTAAGGATATGATGGAGGAACGAGGAGAGAATTAATATGAACATTAGCATAATTAAAAATGAGGAAAAAACTATACTCGCCTTATCTGGAAAGTTGGATACTATAACATCTTCAAAATTACAGGAAATACTTATATCTGAGCTTGGTAGCGAAAAGCACGTTGAACTTGATTTTTCTGATCTTTCTTATGTTACATCGGCAGGGCTAAGAATTTTGCTTATGGGCGAAAAAATAGCTAAAGCGCAAAACAGTAGGCAAACTCTAGTGAATGTTTCATCTGAAGTTATGGCAATATTTGAAATGACGGGATTTAATAGCGTTTTGAACTTTGAATAAATAATAATTACAAATTAGAATCAAAGAGGTATATTATGGATATTAAAAATAAAAACATGAAAGAATTATCAGTTGAAGCGAACATAGAAAATCTGGATTCTGTGCAGGATTTTATCTCTGAGATGCTTGAAGCCTCTGGTTGTTCTATGAAATTGCAAATGCAAATCAACCTTGTAGCTGAGGAGATTTTTGCTAATATTGTACAATATGCATACAGCCAAGAAGCTCAAATAAATAGTCTACAAAACGACAGGGTAATATCAAATATTGGTAAAGCAATAGTCCGGGTGTCTGTAGATAATGAAATAATTATCGAATTTGAGGATAGTGGTAAACCATTCAATCCTCTCGAAAAAAACGATCCCGATATAACATTGAAAGCAGAAGAACGGGAACTTGGCGGATTGGGTATTTTTATGGTAAAAAAATTAATGGACTCAATAAAATATCGGTATGAGGATAACAAAAATATACTTGTAATTAAAAAAGTATTTGAAGATATTATTGCTTAAATTGTTCAGGATTCCGTTACTTTAAACGCAAAGCAAGCATAGTAATATCATCTGACTGTTCTGTGCCGTTAACGAATTTGTCTATCTCGCTTTTTATAGCTATAGTAAATTCCTTTAACGTTAAATCAAGACAATTATTCGCTTTTTCAAGAAGGCGTGAATCACCAAACAGTTTGTTTTCATGATCTAATGCCTCGGTTATTCCATCGGTATATAGGAACAATTCATCCCCGGGTTGTAAAGTGATTTCATGCTGCGTATAAGAGATATCTTCCATCCCTGCCAGTATAAAATCTGGTTTAGCCTTGAGCCAGTCGAAATATCTGTCTGATGGAATTCCACTGCCGGAACGTAGCAATGGCAAATTATGCCCGGCGTTTACATAAATGAATTTTCCGCTTGGAATATCAAGATACCCTAAAAATGTTGTAACGAACATACCTGCTTCATTATTTTCACAGAGCATATTATTAACCGTTTCAAAAACTTCTTTAGGACTTTTTCCGGAAAGAGCATTGTTTTTAATTAAAGTTTTAGCAATAACCATAAACAATGCAGCAGGTACACCCTTATCAGAAACATCAGCTATTACAATAGCAAGAGTGTTATCATTAATTAAAAAGAAATCATAAAAATCTCCTCCAACTTCTTTTGCAGGTTCCATACTGGCATATATGTCAAACTCAATATGACTTGGAAATGCAGGAAAAATACAAGGTAACATATCTTGTTGTATCTTGCTGGCAACATCTAATTCAGCTTCTGTTTTGAGAGCGCGTGAAGACCAAAAAACTGAGGAGAATATCTGCCAGTATACTAAAGTAAAAATAAGACTTATAATGCCATAAAGGGCTATGAAAATAAAACGAATTTCAATATTATCCGGCAATGTCATCAAACTATAAAGTTGACTTCTTGTAACAGCAGCAGGGATTATTCCCAAACTATTGGTAATAACATTTATTGCATAAAATCCGAAAAATAATACGAGTGCAATAGGAAGATAACTACCCATCTTACCATTAAGAGCTTCAATAACTTTGCATACCGTTCCACGTAGCTTTGTTTTATACAAGATAAACAATAATGTAAATAAAATCATTTTTAATCCAATAAATATTGAAATGCTTCTAATATTGTATGGATTAGGCGCATTGTCAATAAAGCTGAGAGTAGGACCACATATGAAAAATGTTGATACATTTGAAATAAGCGTTGCCATTATTGCTACAAACAGCTTAGAAGTCCAATGTTCTTTATGTATCAACAGACAAGCCACCCAAACTAAAACTGATGATATAACAATACCGCCAAAATCGTTTGTAATATCATAATAATAAATTAAAAACGAAACTGCAAAACTAGCAACAAAAGCAATTCCATAACCTAAAATCATAATTGATTTTGTATACTTTCTTTTCAGGGTTATGCCACAAATAAGAGATGACAATATAGCTGAGGTTGTCACTGCAAATGTCCAAATAAATACGATATCCAAACTGACTTGCATTCAATATACCTCCTTTTAAATTTAACGCACATACGCTCCATCAAAAAAACCTAAGCCGTTCAGCATGTACAAGTATTTCTTTACATAGTCTTTTTCTATTGGTTTAAACTCAAAGCCAAGGCTGTCCAATACTTTAACCGTAAATACAGCATTAACAGGAATATTGTTAAGAAGAGCATAGCTTTTTCTGATGAGCAATCCTTCTACAAATTTGCTTTGAACACTGTCCTTGGAAAGCTTATCAACAAGTGCTTCAAACTCTTCATTATCCATATACTGCACTTTTATATCAATATCTAATAATCCGTAAAATATTTCGTCATATGTAGATGATATGGGATTAATAACATGAAAAACAGTGAAGTTATCAGACAGTCTAGCAAGTAATAAAACAGCTACCGCTGTCTCATCTACCGGGGTAATGTTTACAACCTCTTCCTTCAAAGTAGCAGGTGCATAACCAATAGCTGCAAAAGCCTTGATATTCCGTGCAAAAGCGTTTTCTTGCAGATTAATTTGAAATTCGCCATCATCCATTCGTCCTTGCAAGTTACCTACTCTCATGATTTTAGCCTTTAGTCCGTTTATTTTAGCTTTTAAAATCAGATATTCCGCAACAAATTTACTATATATATACTCATTTGAAATAATTTGTCCTTTATACAAGTCATTTTCTGTATATGCAGTATCTATTATATTTTTTTTAAGACTATGACCTGCTACACTTGTGGTTGAAACATGGATAAATGTAGCATTTTTTATTTTGCAAAAGTCAATAAGGTTTTCAACAGCATCTATATTTACCGATTTTAACGCATCTCCATACGCAAAATGGGCAACATTTGCAGCACAATTTATCACAGTATCTATCTTATCAGTAATATTTGCAAAAAGACTTTTGTTTGTCATATCTCCGTCTATTACTTCTATTTTTTCTTTGAATTTTTCTTCAGAAATATCAGTAAAATAATAAAACAGAGTTGTCTTTAATCGACTTTCAGGATTTAACTTTCCTTTAGCTCTCACAAGGCAAAATATTTTGTTAACAGAAGTATCTTCAAGAAGATGTTTTACTATATGGCTTCCTAAAAAACCCGTAGTACCTGTGATAAAGACATTACCAAGGGGCGTTTTATACAGGTTTTCATCAGGATTATTATGAAGTAATCTATCTATTTTTACAAATTCTTTTTTATTGGCAGAAACTAAAGGCGATAAATAGTTTTGAATCTTATTTTTTCCTATATTTTTTGCCAATAATCTTGGTGTTGGATATTTAAATATGAAGGAGTACTCCATGTCAATGCCATATGCGTTGATATATATCAACATTTTTATAGCGGATAAGGAGTTGCCGCCAATTTCGAAAAAATTATCATCTATCCCAACTAGCGACAGTGAAAGCACTGTTTTAAAAGCTTCGCAAAATACCTCTTCTTCTTTTGTGGATGGAGCTACATATACCCTCTCAATCAGTACAGGAAGCGTTTCCAAAGCCAAACGGTCAGTTTTGCCGTTGTTGTTAATTGGCAAAGTTGGCATTTTTACGATTATTTGAGGAATCATATAAAAAGATAGCAGACTTCCAAGGTGTTCCTTAATTTTTTCAATATTTGATTCTTTACCACTGTAATATAAAACCAAATGTTCTATTCCATTTATCACCTTAACAATAACTACACAATTATCAACACCTTTATATTTTTGCGTACACTGCTCAATTTCTGCAAGTTCTATTCTATGCCCCCGTAACTTTATTTGATTATCGTTTCTTGCTACATATTTAAGCCGCCCGTCGGGAATAAAATATCCTAAATCTCCTGTAAGGTAAGCTCTTTCGTTGTTTATAACAATAAATTTATCTTTGGTAAGCTTTTTGTTTCCGAGATATCCAATCCCTACCCCATCACCTGTTACTGCTATTTCGCCGATAACACCAAATGATCGTATATTCCTTTTTGAATCAACTATATGAACAGACATGTTGGCAATAGGTTTCCCGATAGTATCACAGTCACCTGCTTCTGTAATAGTTGCGCCGATAGTAATTTCAGTAGGTCCGTAACCATTATATATCTTTATGTTGTAATCATTAATCAAAGTAGCTACACGGGCGTGAAGCACCTCTCCCGCTGAGAGAATTAATTTTATATGTGTTTTTAGGGCATTGGCAAACAAACTTCCTGAAAGATAACTTTGTAGCCTTGAAGGGGTGCAGTGAAGTGTATTTGCTTTTGTTTTTTCAAACCAACGGGAAATGGCTTCGTCGTTTGCAAGTTCGTCATTAGCCACAACTGCCACAAACTTTCCATTCAAAAGAAACACAAATATTTCAAAAAGGGAAATGTCAAAACATATCGAACCAATTGCAACAATGCCTGTTCCAATTTCACAAACTGCTTTATTGAAAGGGTTGTTTTGAGGATTTGTTATGTTTACTATACCTTTATGAGCAATCAAAACACCTTTTGGCTGACCGGTTGTTCCAGATGTATAAATACAGTACGCCAAATCGTTTTGATTTATTTTCAGAGTTAAAGGAACCTCTTTTTCGCCGCATAAAAGTTCGTTTATATCAAGATAATCCAGTTCTAGTTTTCCTGCTAATTCTGGAGTGGAAATAATAAACAGAGCTTTACTATCCTTTACAATATATTCAATACGATCTTTTGGATGGTTTATATCAAGTGGTAAAAAACCACAACCTGCTTTTAATATTCCAAGAATTGTGGGTATAAGGGTAAAATTTCTTTCAAGCAAAAATCCGACCAGAGAACCTATTAATACGCCTTTCTTGATTAAGTAATTTGCAATTTTATCGGAAAGATCATCTAGTTCTAAATAATTCAAGGGCATTTCCCTGTCACGAGTAAAAACAGCAGGAGAATTAGGCATGGCCTTTACTGTTTTTTTGAAAAGGGAGATTATAGTTTCATCGCTGCTATAGGAAACTGTTTCACCCTTAAACTGATTTTTAAGATATTTCAACTCTGCATCCGAAACAATTTTTATTTCGTTTACAGATGTTCCGTTTATTCCTTGTTTTATTATATTTTCCAAAGACATGTGAAAGAAAGTCATAAATTTATTATTCAAAATATCCCCGCGGTAGTCGTAAGTTATATCGTAAAAATTATCACTTTCGTAGTTACTGATATTTAAGGTGACAAGGTTACGCATAGCACCACAGGCACTAAAGTTTAATTTTGTGTTGATACTGCTTTTTACATCTTTTATGTGAACATTCAATGTAAAATCAGAAACAAGACGTTCAGTGTTAAATTGCTTTTTAAAACCTTCAATTATTTGGCTAAAGTCATATTTTTTATGGGTACTGGCAGATTTACCTTCAGTCATAACCTGTTCACATAAAGCTGAGAAACTATCATTGTTTTTAATTTTAATTGGAACAGGCAACACAAAGCACCCCATTGTTTTTCGTTCATGCATTTCTCTATTCATACGTGGGATAATCACAAGCGTTTCGTTTGTTTCATAAATGTTCATCAAATATATCCCAAGTGCTGCTGTAAAAACAGTGTACGGAGTAATGGAATGTTTGGCACAAAACTCCAAAATTGCGGAGTTTTCGATTTTTTCTTTATAAACGGATGCAGCTATGAAATTGGTTTTAAGAAGAAAAGGGTTAGTGCCAATGCTGTACTCCTCAAAATAGCCATCCCAAAAAATCTTCAATTCCTTATTCTCATTTTCAGAACTTTGTAATGATTTTGCAAAAGACTGTATTTCAGTCAATAAGGTCTTTCCTTCAAATAAAGACCGATAAGCATGAATAATTTCATCACAAAGAATTCCTATGCCAAAACCATCTATAATAATATGATGAGTGGTTATACTTAATACACATAACCCATCTCTTTTTTGATATATGGTAAAATCATAAAGAGATTTATCCATATTAAAAATCCAAGTTTTTTTTTGCATGAAAATAACAGACAGTTCTTCTTCTGAATAAAGGGTATTGTCAACAGCACATTCTTTTATCATACCCCTAAAATCCTGAAACACTTCCCCGTCTTTATGTATAAGCTTTAGCTTAAAAACATCGTTATTTGATATAACAAAATTCACAGCCTTATTAAGCATCGATACATCAATTTTTTCTAAAAAATACAATGTTGTGTGCAAGGTGTTTACTGGCACCCCCGTTCCAGCCAAATCATTCCAATAAATATTTCTTTGTGACATTGATAAGCTATACATAAAACAACCAACTCTCTTTCTATAGCAATTTCAATGGAATTGTCTATAAGTTTAAAAAACAGTCAAAATATTAGAAAAACCAGTAATGTCAAATATCTCCATAATTTCCGCAGAAACATTGCAAAGCGACATAGAGGCATTTTTAGCCTTTGCCTTTTTCTGACCCAGCAACAAAATGCGAAGCCCTGCCGACGATATATACGCAAGCTTCTTGAAATCTAAAGTGACTTCTTTCGCATTGTCAAACGCAGGAATTAGTGTTTGTTGAAGCAGCGGTGCAGTTGTTGTGTCTAACCTGCCTTCAAGATTGAAAATGAGCTTTTCGTTTTCCTGTGTTTTATTGATTATCATTATTAATATCCCCTTTTTTTTGAAGAATTTTTATTGTTCTGTGTAATATTACTCCAACATTACTTTCACTTATATTTAAAATTTTAGCAATTTCCCGATTGGTAAGGTTTAACATGTATTTCATGGTTATAATTTCCTTTTGGCGTAAGGGGAGTTCATCTATTTGCGCAAAAATCTGTTGCACCTTTTCTTTGAAAATATAGTCACCTTCAATGTTCGTATCTGCACATAAAAATTCATACAATTCTGTAGTTTGAGACTTTTTTGATTTTTTTTGATAATATGTTTTTACCATGTTTCGGGCAATTCCGCCCAGCCATGCACCACGGCTGCCTCTTTCGTGGGAATAACTTCCCCAATATTCATAAGCACGTACAAATATATCCGCTGTCAAATCTTCCGCATCCGTAGCGTTGCCTAAATAATAATATATGTAGTTATAAACAAGAGGGAATTGTTCTATAAACAATTCTTCAAAATCTTCTTTTATTGAAGTCAAATTTGGAACTGTCTCTGTCATGTAAAATTCCCTTTCGACATATCTGCTACAGAGGTGCAACATAAAGTATGGAACATTTTTATCCTGTCGCATCCAATATTCTTGTAATAAACCGTAATATTTTGAACTATTTGCGGCAATATCTCACAAAGAAAGTTAAACTCATTATTGTCTGTTGGCATGTAAATTTCAAGTCTGCCGCCTGGCCGATATTGCGGGTAATTTTCTAAACCTAAAAAGGTGAGAAATTTAAAGGGGTCATAATCTTCAAAGACTGCCGTAAGCCCCATAAAATCCGCAATAATTTCGTCGTGTATTTCATTTTTTGAGGAATGATAGAAGCGTTGAGTCATGTAGTGGGCTGCTTCGTGTTCAAGACGAAGAATAAGGGATTTTTGACGCCATTCGTCACTGCCAAGTCCAAACACTTCCGGTGCGATGCCACTATAATTTCTATGAGAGAGTAATGCGATATAATCGCGGTAGAGTGCTGGATTTTCAGGAATATTGCCTGTCAAATTATTACGATGCATATTGACTCTTGCCCAGTTATTATAATTTTTAATGATAGTTGCGCCGCGAGAATCTGGTACGAGGAGAGGCTCACAACGATAAACAAGGCTTTGCTGTAAACATATAAAATCTAAATCAGATTCGCACTCAATAACAGGAATACGCCCTGCCAGGGTCGGATGAAGATATACCCTAACCCCTTCAGGTACAACAGGAACCCATGTTTTTTGAGGGTGTGAAGGGAGAATGCCTCGTTTTAGTGCCATTAAAAAATCCGGGTTTTTGCTCTGGCCTTCAACTATAGGAAAACTTAACTCTACACACATCTCGTAAAGAAGCTTCCAAGGCATACCCCTATGGTGACTGAGCAAGGTATCCCAATCCTGAGCTGAAATTTCTTCTTGTGGATTCTCGTCCATGGAGCGTTCCATAAAATGGTTTTTTTCTAAAAATTTCATTTGCGTTCTCCCTCCTTTTTCACATTTTTTAACCCTTATGCCATTTGCCGTCTTGCCATTGATGCAAAAGTACCATTTAATTTCATAAGTTCAGTGTATGTTCCTTCTTCCGTAATTCTTCCGCTTTCCAAAACAATAATGCGATCGCAGTCTTGTACTGTACTTAACCGATGGGCAATAGTAATACGAGTGGCGTTGAGTTGGTTTATGCTGTCACTGACAATTTTTTGGGTTTTATTGTCAAGCGCACTTGTGGCCTCATCAAAAAACAATATTTTAGGTTTACCCACAAGTGCTCGTGCAATTAGCAGTCGTTGTCGCTGTCCTCCGGATAGTGTTCCTGCACCTTCAGAAATCATAGTGTGCAGACCCATAGGCATTTGTTTTAAGTCATCTTCCATTCCGGCCTGCCTAATTGCTTGCATAGCATCTTCTTGGGTAATATTGGGATTAGATCCAGCAATATTTTCAAAAATGCTTCCAGAAAGAAGCATACCTGATTGAAGTACAACTCCAAGCTGACGGCGGACTGAACGTATATCAAGTTGAGCAAGGCTGATTTTGTCAAAATAAATTTCACCGTTATCTGGCTGTTCAAAAGCCAGTAAAATACGAAATAAGGTAGACTTGCCACTACCAGAGGGACCCACAAGTGCCACATGCTCACCACTGCGGACATGTAATGAAACATCTTTTATGATTAGAGGTCCACCTTTATCGTAGCTGAAATTAATTCTGCTTAGTTCAATTTCTCCAGTTAGAGGTGGAGCTTCGCTTTTTAAATCGTCGTACTCCGGCACAGCTTGAAAAATCGGTTTGGCGGCTTTGTAAAGAGGGATGATAGTATTGGCTTCAATTACTGCTTGTGAAATTTGTATGGAACTTTGCAGCAAATTTCCTAACGCTGCATTAAAAGCGATAAAAGCACCGGCACCAACCATTGCTCCTCGAATATTGAACATGACTGCAAAAATAACAATTGATGAGAGAAGCATAACTATTGAATTCCATACAGTTGTCCAATTACCAATGCTTATTTTCCTGAATGTAATCTCGCGTGAGTCCTTGTACATTTGTGACCAGTTGTAGAAAGTACGCTTCTCGGATCCGGACATTTTGATTTTGGAAAGTCCGGAAAGCCAACCAAACATCCTGCCAGAAATTTTGTTATTAATTTCGATCTGCTTACTTTCATATTTAATTTGAAGAAATCCGAACAGAAGAGAAACGATTAAGGCAACTGCCGCTATTAAAAGACCAAACCACGCAAGTCTTATGCTGTGTATAAACATCACAATAATATAAAAAACCGAAAAAATGCTGGTAATGATGGTGTTTGTTACTGTTCCGGAAAGAATTTGCTGAATTTGAGATATGCTCATAGCTCGCCCTGCCAATTCACCGGCTGAGTATTTTTTAAAAAATCCCACGGGCAAACTTAATATTCTGTCCCACACCGCTGACTGTAAATCTCTCTCAGAAACGCCATATATCCTATGCATGGCAAAAGCCCTGGTAAGTTCAAAAGCAAAATTGGTAAGTGCCATCGCCCCCATTAAAAAACCAATTTGCACAAGCATAAGACGATTTCCATCTGGGATAACAGTATCAAAGACTCGCCCGGTAATCAGTGGAGAAAGCATTCCTAAAAGTCCACCAAGCAACCCGAGTGAAAACACCCATACCCAGTCGATTCTTCCTGTACCTTTAAGAACAAACCGAAAAATGTCTTTGCCGTTTAAACTATGTGTAGGCATATTTCGATAAAACATTACAGCCTTTGGAGTGATTGAGGATGCAATTTTATTTGTTACTCTAAGTCTTTTGCCGTTGGAAGGATTGTACATTATATAATTTCGGGGAGATTTCTGAATCAATGCCACAGGCTCGCCACTTTCCTCAAGCCATGCCAGTAAATTTCCGTTTTCCTGATGATTCCATTTACCGTCAAGGATTATCTCACGGGTTCTAAAATGTGAAGCCAGTGCGATATTTCTCACTATATTATTAGAAGTACTTTCATCCTGAACAGATTTTGGTATCGTTATTTTCATGCCATTTGCTTGTGCCACGGCAGCACATACTGCTATAAGCGAGTCACTACCTGAACCAATCATCACATCTGAATCTTTAAATCCTGGTATCACTGACCGCAACTTATTAATTGCCACATGCAGATAATCACTTTCTGCTATATAACGCTGGCGATTGGCCGTTTCTGTTTTCCGGGCCTCGTCCTCCACTAATTCGTCAAGCAAACGCATTAAAGAAAAATTAAACTCTTCTAGCTGCGTTTGGTCAAGCTTCCGAAAAGCTACTTCTATCCGTTCACGACTATATCCAAGCCGTCTATAACATTTTTCAATCCATTCTTCCACATAAGGGCGCACAGTATCAGAGAGAGTGACTTTAGTCTGGTTAAGGTTGCTATCACAGGCTGGTATTGCCAACAATCCCACACGAATATCTTCATTGCGCATGTAAGGTTCTGTTGATAAAAGAAGCTCCCCTTCCAACATCTGAAAAAGATAGGTACGAGAACCGAAAGGTTTACCATCAGAGCCTATTTTACTGTGATATATGTTTATTGTACCTTCTAAGACAAAAAAAGCGTCTCTGATATCATGTATCCAAAAAGGAGAGTTATCATGTTTTTGTAAAATTAAGCTCATGATTTCACCGTCGTTTCGATTAGTTCTGCATAAAGGCCGGAAACATCTTTCATTTCATTATGAGTACCTCGCTGGACGATTTGACCGCGATTCATAACGATGATCTCGTCGCAATCCCTGATGGTACTTAGTCGATGCGCTACAATTATACAAGTGCAGCCCCGCCTACGGATGTTATCGCTAATTAGCTGTTCTGTACGCACATCCAACGCACTGGTTGCTTCATCAAGAATCAAAATGGAAGGGTTAACTGCTAAAGCTCTTGCAATTTCTAAACGTTGACGCTGACCGCCACTGAAATTTGTGCCGCCTTCCCTTATCTCACTGTTATACCCACCATCTCGTGCAGCAACGTCATCATGAATACAAGCATCCTTGGCTGCACTTACAATATCTGCATCACTTATCGTGCTATCCCACATGGTTATGTTATCTTGGATTGTACCTTCAAACATGCTGATATCCTGATCCACTACAGCTAGAGAATTAGTGATAACATTGCGGGGCAAAACATCCCGGTTCATGTTATCGAATAAAATCTCGCCTCCCCAAGGGCGGTTGATACCTGCAAGCATTTTTGCAACCGTGCTTTTTCCACTTCCAGAAGATCCTACCAATGCAACTCTGGAACCGGGCTTTAAGTTAAGGTTGAAATCTTCGATAAGAGGTTTTTCTAGGACATTGTAGCCAAAACTTAAATTTTTTATTTGAACATAGCCTTCAAGTTTTCGGAAATCATCTGCGTTAACATTTTCAATAGCCAGATCTCTTTCGGGATCGCTTAAATCGTCTGTGGCATATTTATGCACATCATCAAGACGCTCCATATCGCTTTTAAGGTTCTTTATCTTCATCCCCATCTGTGTGAGACCTCTTACCGGACTCATAAAATTGCCCATAAGACTTTGATAAGCAATCAGCGTTCCAACAGTCATATTTCCCTCTAAAATTTGAAATCCACCCACACACAAAACAATCACTTCTGCAAGCCTAAACATGAAATTTGGAAGGGTTGACAATATTTGACTGAATCCACCCATTTTTTGTTGAGCATTCAATTGTTTTGCATGGTAGCCAGCCCATTTTGAAAAAAAGTCTGACTCCGAACCTGTTGCTTTAATAGTTTCAATAAGGAACAAACCTGATACGGATGTTCCGGCCAATTTTCCCACATCTTGCTGAAGTTTTCTGTTTAAGGCTTCAATTTTTTCGGATGAATATACGAAATACACTACATTTACAGCAGCCAGCCCTAAGGTTAGGAGGGTAAGCAGTACATTATACTGAAGCATAACAAATACATAAAAAATAAGTGTGGAAACGCCGATTACATTTTCAGCTAAATCGCGGGATAAAAATGCTGCTACAGAATTATTGGCATTTTGTCTGGAATTGATATCTCCCGGTGAACGTTGTTGAAAGAACAAAATTGGTAACCTCAAAATATGCCAAAAAAAGCTACTAGCACCAATAAGAGCAATCTTGGTCTCCATCCTTAGCAAATAGTGCTGCTGTAAACCGGTGAGAAGGGCTTGTATAATAGCTGTAGCCCCCATAAGCCAAAGAAGTGGCCGTAACCATTCACTTCTTCCGGCTAACAGCAGATCGTCTATAAATATTCGTGAAAAAGCAGGGATTATAAGACCCGGTATTACCATCAGCAAACCCACAATGGAAAGAAATACAACTGCACTACGTACACCCTTGAGACGCTTTGATAAAGAGGACATCATACTTTTCTTCTGTCCACTTCGTTCAAACTCAGTTGTAGGTTCAAATGTCAACACTACACCTGTAAAAGACAGATCAAATTCCTCATAAGAAAGTATCCTGTGTCCGCTTGCAGGATCATTTATATATACTTTTCCATTTTTGAATCCTTCAAAAACCACAAAATGATTGAAATTCCAATGGATAATCATGGGAGGCTTCATTTCTGCAAGGGCGGAAGGATCTTTACGGAAGCCTTTAGCCACAAATCCCATTTTAGAAGCAGCTCTTACAATGTTCCCTGCTTTAACCCCATCCCTTGTAACACCACACTCTACACGCAATTTTTCAAGAGGGATATATTTTCTGTAATAGGCACAAACCATGGCAAAGGATGCTGCACCACATTCTACCATTTCCATTTGCAGAATACTTGGTGTGCGTACTCTATTATTTATGCGCGGAGCTTTTATTTTTTCTTTTATAATACTCATAATTGTGTATCTTTCTATTATTACATAAATAGTCTTCTAATAAACGGAATTACCATGTCTATAGGACGTTGATAAGAAACAATAATTTCACCATTACTAATAGTCCCCGGGCTGATAGCAAACGGAGCACCCCTTGGAGTTGACCACAGGAAACCGCTTGCAGTGCTATAGTCACTGAGCAGTTTTACTTCAACCTCCATAACTGCTGTTTGCCCACTAAAAGTTTGTACAAGTAACGGGTTTTGCAAAGTAGCTATCATGTGCTCATGGGTAACAGAAGAAGCCGACACAGATACAACTTTCCCTATGATATATCCATGCTCTTCCCTGTTAACTGTAGAAGGTGATACGTTAACCTCCATACCTTCTTCAATTAGCACAGCATCATACAATGGCACATACAGTATTACATTGGAGCTTCCCGCATCCAGCCCACCTTGCACGATGTTTCCTACAAAACCACCCGGTTGTAAAAGGTCATTGAGTTGGATAGTGAGGTTAGATACAATTCCACTAAAGGGTGCTATTATTGTACTTCTTTCATCATATTGTTCTTGTAGTTCATCCAAAAGTCTAAGATAATCTTGCAACATTATTTGCTGTTGATGAGCAAATTGATCCACTATTGACGAAATTTGGACACCGGTTTGGTTGTAGGCTCCCCAGATCATGTCTGCAAAAGTTACATTAAGGTGTTCTGCTTCCATTCTTGCCTGAATTAATTGTAAGCGTAAAGTTTCAAGCTGAGAATGCATAGATGCCAGTGCGGCGTCAAAAGCCGGGCGATTCTGTACCTGTTCCAATCGACTGTGATCAATTCTATTAATATCTAAGAGTCGAGATTCAATTTCGCCTTCTATTCTTAATACATTATTGTTAGTAGCGTCAAGTTCGCTTCTAGGTATAACACCTGCGGCGAATAAAGATTCTGCATTCGCTAATTGTTGAGTTGCCCTCTCCAAATCTTCTTGAAGAAGCCTTAATACAGAAGCTATTTGGTTTTGTTGTACGTACTGTTGCTGATCTAATATCTCGGCGTTTTCAAGCTCAACCAAACGTTGGTGTTCCAGTAATTCTTGATGCTGCAATATTTGTTCTTCCAATGTAGCTATCTGGCTTTCAAGAACACTGATTTGCTGTGCCTGCAATAATCTTCGGTTGGTTATATCTTGTTCATTCATTTGTGCCTCTGCTCTTTGCACTTCATGTTGGATACGGGCGGTGCGAACCTGTCCTGCCATTTGAGCAAACCGGGAATATAATGCATCGTTCAGAAAAGCTATGTCAAGATCAAGAGTTTCCACATTTATACTTTCTAGTGCAGCGATGTTTTCTTGCACCTGAGCTATTTGCCGCATTAGTTCGTCTTGTGCAACCCTAGCAACTATCTGCCCACTTTCTACATGTTCACCTGCCCGTACATTGACCTCTGTGATTCGTCCACCGGTATGGGAGGTAATTCTTACTATTCCATCACTATGCATCAGTATCCCACTTCCAAATACTCTGTTGGGTATAATACCTAAGATCCCCCAAATTATTGCGGCTAAGATTAAAATTGCAACTGAAATTGTAGCTATCCATCCAATTGGCGAAACCACTGTGAGTTTTTGATCAAGCTGTTCTGGTGAGGAAAGCCGCTCAATAGAAACTTTTCGAAATACTGAACTTTGTTCTAACATATTACGCCACCCCTTTCACTGAATGAACGCCCTCGGATTCAATTACAGCCAACAAAACCGCTGTGTTGGAGGGTGCGGTAAAAACTACTCTCCCCCTTCACCACACACTCTTATTTACCATGCCTTGCAAGCTTTTATATGAACCCTTTTTGGAGGTCATAGCTTAATAATTCTTATAATTTACCTTATGGTATCATCAAAAGATATGTTTTAAAGTGTATAACATAACGTCATCAAAACCAAAATCACATATGAGTTTCAGTGAATCCTATAGAGACAAAATTTTACAATTTTTAAAATAAATCTATATAATTATCATTATCAAATATACATTTTGTCAATTGCACGTAGCGCAAGAAATTTTCTTGCGCTACGTGCAATTTGATTATATACATTTTATAGGTATAATTGATGGAAATAACAAAATTGTATCTTGTTATTGTAGTACGATAAATGAGAGGATTAATTAAAATGAAAAAGCAAAATGTGATTTCAAGAAATCTAGCAATACTGGTTGCTGTAATGCTAACTATTGGAGCATTACCTAACACAGTTGCATTCGGACAATGTGAAACTTCTTATGCATCTATTGTTCCGCTTAACATACTAACAAGCGCAAATGGGCAAAATTAATTAAGAGAAAACCCAAAATGTTCCTTAATAAATTTGCGAATTATTAACATATCATTTGTCAGTCCATATTTGGCAAACATGGAACAACCGTAATACGCTAAGACAAAATTTGGAATTATATCTTTTGCCTCTGCGCCAAGCATTAGCATGTTGTATCCCTTATTAAAGATTAGCTTAGGCAAATTTGTTAAGCGTCCGTGACTGCGTTCAAACAATTCAGCTTCCTCAATTATTTTAAATGCTTTTTCGTAATGGCCGGATTTTCCTAAGCAAGTCGAATAATTAAACAATATTGTTGAATACATGCGTGCTTTTTCAACTTCGTCAACATATTTATTATTTAGATTTTGGCGCACTTGTTCATAGATATCCATTGCACGATGTAAGTTGCCAATCACACTGAAATGATTTGCTAACTGATTGATAAGGAAAAGTTCATTGTATGTGTATGCCATTGGATGTCTGTCTATGTCCCTCTCGTCAAATCTTGGATATGTGATCTTAATGGCATCTTTCAGCTTATCCGGTAAGTTAGGATCGCTTGACTTATGGGTATCCATAAGTATGCATAATTTTGCCATATCCACGAATTGTTTGTTCATCCTATACTTTTTATGGTGGTGTTTAAAAAAGTGTGATATGGATTCAAGTTTACTCAAGTATTTTACGGCTTCTTCTGTTTTTTTCTGGGTAAGTAAGAGACTTACCTTGTCTCTCAGTTTTAGTGATACAAACTCCTTGCCCAAGAAAAAGTTATTATACAAGTGTATACTACGACCCAAGCGTTGCATTAAAGATTCCAAAAAGTAAATGTCGTAATTGATCATTTCATTTACAGTTTCGATTTTTGATAGAGTGGATCCATTGCATATGCCTTGAGCAAGGGTATTCCCAGAAAGTTCGTTCAAATCTCTTAAATTGCGAATTAGCACCCCAACATGACCACCATCTATGTGTTCTCCGCGGTTATAAATGCTTCTGAGTGGGGCTTTCCATTTTAATTCATCTACGCCATAAAGGTTTAAAGGTATACCGAATTTTTCTTCTGCTTCAATTTGTAAGTTCTTACTGCCTTTCATTTCACCAAGAAGAATGCGACCTATATAAGCATGGTATAAATGTGAACGGCATTTTTCTTTTAGTCCTAACTCATATAAAGCCAAAGCAATGTAGTATTCAAACTCTGGATTAATCTGCCCTTGTATATAGTCAGCAGAAGATTTTGCCCCTAGATCACAAGTATCAAGTGCATTATCATAATCCCTCATTTGCAATTGATATTCTGACAGAGATAGTAATACTGGTGTTAGTTGCCGTTCTTTCTCTTTGTCGGAGTTAGGTAAATTTTTTAAGTTTTCTTTCATAGTGGTTAGTATTTTAATTGCTTCGTCCAATTTTCCATCACTAGCTTTTGTACGTGCTAAAGTATGAACAAGTTCAGGCTCTTCAAGTACTAAAGTTTTTTCAGACAATTCACTTTCGTTGAAATTCTCATAAGTTATCTTAAAACCTTTATAAATTAAATCATAAATATGGCTTGGAGACTCACCTGAATACAGACAAAGCCTTGCCTCTTTGCTTAAAAGAAATTGACGGCTGATCTCATCCTCGGCATTCATCAAAGATGACAGTTCTTCAAATAAGGTTTGAGCTAGAGGCATATCTTTGATATTCAGTGCTTGGTTTAAATGATCACACATTATAAGAACTTTAGCAGAATAATTTTCAAGAAGCGGATAAACGAAGCCTTCCAAAGGAAAATCTATATCTTTCATATATGCTTCAAAATTCTTCTGTTTGGGGCGAGTTACTCCTTTTTCAAGTCGATGTCGTGTAGAATTATTCATTTGTTTTTTGCAAAATTTCAACATTTGGCGGCTCATTTGTGTACGAACCCTTAGTCCGTTTACAAGCTGAGAAATACTTATGACAGGCATGTTGTCCCCCTTTGCTTAATTTAAATAATCAGTAACTGTTATTAAACTTCTAAACTTATGTTATAACATGTACTAATATAATGTCAATTGTACTTAATATTTATAAGTCGAAATCCTTATAACAAGTGACAATTTTCATACTTGTTCAGATACGATATGCTTATAAATCAAGGTTTTTCGGTGGTATTTCAAAGCAACCATCACTTAAAATTTTGATTTAATTAAGAAGGAGAACAGTTTATGTACGAAAAGTTACTTGAAAAAGAGGGCAAGTCGCATTTGCTTTCCGAAAACATAAAAATAATAGTTGTTGTACAAAATGTAGGGATAAAATATTGCATTCTGTTGCTAAGCAAAAAAGTGGCACTTTTTTGTCATTGACATGCAAATCGTAAAGGGTTAAAATGTCAGTGTCAATAATTGTAATTATGGCTACGCCCCCTCTGGTACACTTGTACCCGTGGGGGCTTTTTGCTGTAAATTTAGCCGTTTATGAAAGGAAAGTGCTTATGGCAACGAAGCAACTACAGAGTAATGCTCAAGCATTATTGCTCGAATACAGACCAACCAAATGGCGCAAATCAGCACTTGAAGCTGTGCTGGGAGTTGGACACAAAGCATTGCACGCTTGTGTAGAGCAGATAAATCTTACAAAAAAACTTGTTGAATTGCTACGAAGTGATAAATTATTAGGTGAAAAGTTATATTGGATTATTTACGCTTCATATATGACAGACCGGGAACCGGGCGATATTGAGGAGATACTGGCACGATGCCGAGGCAGAGGGCGACCAAAGGGCTTTAGCCAAAATATCAAAGGAACTGCGGGATTACTTGCAGCACGCCCCGGTAATTGATAGCACCGGCCGTACAAAATCGGAAGATGTCAGCATGAATGATCTAAGATGCTTCCAAGCACACTTCCGACTTTGGGCGCAAAGGGAAAATGAACTGGTTCATGAAATCACTGAAGCGATTTCGCCTATGCGTGATATCAACGTTGCAATTTACAAAGCCCTGCTGGAGCTTAAAGAGGAAGTCCAAAACGAGATATTCCGTGCTGAACATGCTTTTAACAGCTTCACGTTGGCAAACTGGGAAGGTCACGACATAACCGTTAAATCAAAGTGGATTCATGACTATTTTGAAAAGGAATATGATGGTGGCTGCATAGATTTTAATATCGGCTAACAAGCCAAAAAAACATAAACGCCGGAGGATTTTTACAGCCTCCGGCGTTTCTAATGGGGTGATTATATGATGGCAAGCAATAAAAGAAGCTGGATTGGCTTTGACTTGGATGGAACGTTGGCAGTAGATACACCCTTGCGGAAAGACGATACGGTGATTGGACAGCCAATCCCAGTTGTGACAGCAATCGCTAGACAGTTTATAGCCGAGGGCAAAGACGTAAGAATTTTTACAGCTCGTGCCTACCATATGAACGAGGCAACCAAACAAGCTATAGAGGACTGGTGCGAGTTGCACCTTGGCAAAGTCCTACCAATCCAAGCACACAAAGATTCTGAATTATTATATTTTTTCGATGACCGGGCGCAGTGCGTGAATGGCTCTTATTTTCAGAAAACAGAGACGTAACAATCTTAAAGTTGATTGTTGTGGATCCCCGCCAACACCCCCTTCATAATTCCACTAAAAACTAACCGCATCGATATTGCTTAGGACTTATCAATCTTGACATCGATATTAGCAGACGCACAAAAGTACTTAGAGCGATACAAAAACAGAAAATACAAGGACTATTTACGCATGGCTAAAGAAGAATTAAGTCATGCGGAAAAAGTCTTGATCGAGCTACAGAAAGCGCAACCACAAAGTCAACGCTTTTAGTTCTGCTTATGCTAGATACAACAAACTAAAAAGTGAAATTGAAAGCTATTCGCGAAGAAAAGCTTTCACAAACAAAAAAACCTGCACAAGCATTAAATTTGTGCAGGTTTTTTTGTCTTTTAATTCGCCCTAATCTTAAAACAACTTTATAAAAAAACGATAAACCTCAAACACTACAGATTTAATTCTATCATTCTTCTGCCTTTGGCGCATACTCCAAAGCCGCCCTAATAACAAATGAGTTACGAGAAACACCTTCATTAGCGGCCTTTGCGTCGATCGCCGCCAATTCATCAGGAGAAACCTTCACTAAAAATGTAGCGGTGCGGTTGGTAGAAGGATCCTTACCTTTCCACTTTTCACTTGCGGCCGCTGCTCCTGTATCTGAATCAAAAGGCATATAATCACCACAATTTTAACTTTCTCTCTACAACAAATTCATAGCAACTTACCATTCCATAAAAAACCTCTAAGTTTTCCACGCTTGGGTTTTCTGGACAAAAATCATCATCTGCGTAAATCAAATCTTCCGGAACTCCACCTCTTACAGAGAGCAGTCCCAACCCGCAACCACGATAATGCTTTTGTGCCAGAGTATCTTTAAGTTTAAACACTTTTGTCATTTTTGTGTCCCCCAAATCTAAAATGTATATATTTCTTCTAAAACGTCACCTGTTTCTTCATCCATGATATATTCACACTCGAAGTCATACGTTTCAGGATTTCCGCTCTTGGAGTCGAAGCCGGAAAGCTCATAACCACCTGCACCCTTTGCCCATACTCCTTCTTCGATCTCTTCCTTGAGTGCCTCAATGTCGATTTTCGATGTTGGATATTTAGCAACCCTATCGTACCAATTTATAAAACTTTCAAAATTCTTAAATATTGCCATTTTGACATCTCCTTTTTAGTTTAGCTCAATTTAACGTACAAATGCTTCCCGAAGCTGTTCTTTACCAAAGTTCCACTAATCCAACTCTTAACAAAATCAGAGAATTTCCCAAAAGCACTATCAAGCTGCTCGCTGCTTAAACTTGAAAGGTTTTTTTGGCAAAACCGCAATTGCTCCACTTGTGCAATTATCGTTTGCGCCGGCTTAGTTTTCCTTTTGATATTTTTGTGGTTGCTCCAAAATTCTTCAACAAGATCATCAATATTGATTTGATTTTTAGCTTCCGCCCAAGCCATTTTTAGAGCTTGCGCAAAGAATTCCCTTGCCTTTCCATTAAAAATTATCGCTGACTTCTTTGCGATCTCCCACGCCCTAAGCATAATCCTTCTCTTCATTTTTTTAAAAATAATTTCAAAAATGATAAAATACAAACAAAAAAAATCTCCCATACAAGCACGAGAGATTTTTTTTGTTACTTAGAAAACCTAAAAAACATGGATGATGTCATCTCTGTTTTAAGAGCGGCTTTTCCATTCAAACAATGAACAGTTTGCTATAGTTTCTAACTCCGGTAGTACCCAAATAGTACCCCAAAACACATTAAGATAAAAAAATTGGACTTCCTAATTTCTTAGAAAGCCCATGAAATCAATAATGCAGCTGAGAGGACTTGAACCTCCAAGGTCTTGCGACCACTAGATCCTTAGTCTAGCGCGTATGCCAATTCCGCCACAGCTACATATAACAATAGATATTATAATCTAACAATTTTCAAGTGTCAAGTGTTTTGAGTTTTCCCCCACGGCAAAGAATTTTGATACAGATATTACCAAATGGTCTATCAACATATCATCAACTGCCGAAAGGTAAAAATTTAACTTTCCTGCATACTCTGGCTTGAAGTCTGTATTTTTTAATTCTATAACGATGTAGCAGCGTAGCTTGGTATTATAAAACAGCAAATCCAAATAATAATCCTTGCTGTTAATTTCCAAATGGTATTGATTGCCGACAAAAGCAAAGCCTGTCGTTGGTACGTTTTAGTTTCGACATGATATTCAAGTGAGGACAGAGACCACCCATTTTCAATGGTCTGTGTAACGTACCATAAATACTCATCAGCCGTATTTGTTTTGTCAAAAAGATAGGTGTTGTGCGATCATGTCAAAAGTGCAGACAGTGTCTGCACTTTTTCCTCATCGGTTACAAGTGCGGCAAATTTCTTCATGTTTGAATCTTTAACGCCCAAAAAAGTCCAATTTATCCTGCTCTTCCGGCAAGGCTTTATATCGTTCCACAGCGGGGTCGATGAACGAGTTTAACTTTGCCAAGTCAATATTTGCCTGCGTCTTGGAAGGCTTAAAGAACACTTTTGAAAACGCGCTTATATCGTTGTCGTGACAAATCATGAAGCTATCCAAGAAATTCTTAATGTCGTAGATGGCGTTCGGGTCGGTGGTTTCAGCAACACCCGTTACTTGGTAATAGTCTTGGAAAGCCGGCAAAATGTCCTCACGATCATTCACGAAGTCCAAAACAAAGGTCTCCGTTTTGCCCGGACAAGTGCGATTTACACGCGAAAGCGTCTGCACGGCTTTAATGCCCGCCAGCTTTTTATCAACATACATCGTATGCAGGAGCGGCTGGTCAAAACCAGTTTGATATTTTTCCGCAACAAGCAAAAGCTGATATTCTACCGTTGCGAATCTATCGGCGGTTTCTGTATCGGGAAAATTGTTCAGCTTCGTTTCGGTGTATTCTTCAACAGCCCCGCTTAACTTGTCCTTGATCGTGCCGGAAAAAGCCACCAACACACCCAAATCCGTATATCCCATCCGCTTGATATACTTCACAAAGTGAAAATAATACCGTATGGCATGGAGACGAGAGCCGGTCACCAACATGGCCTTTGCTTTGCCGCCGATGCGGTGTTGCACTTGGTTACGGAAATTGATTAGCTCCACAATAATCTCGGTCTTTTGTGCCAAGTTGTGACCGTGGAGACTCATATATTTGCCGAGAGCCTTATTCGCCTTGCTCGTTTGATACATTGGGTCATCGGCTATTTTCTTTCCGATTTGGAAATAAGTCTCGTATGTGGTGTAGTTTTCGAGGACGTTAAAAACAAATCGCTCCTCGATGGCTTGCCGCATACTATACACATGGTATGGCTCCGGTTTGCCCTCGGCATCCTTTTTGCCGAAAATTTCGAGGTTTTTTGGCTTAGGCGTGGCAGTGAAGGCATAGAAAGACAGATTCGGCTGTTGACCGTGGGTCGCTAACTCATCAGCGATTTCCTCATCAATGTCGTTCTTTTCAGCTTCAGCTTTTGCCTCTTCGATGGCATATTCGTGCAGTATCTTCTCTTCTGCATCCTCACCTTGCGCGGAAGTATCTGCCAGCACTTTCTTCATGTGTTCGCTGGCTTCACCCGTTTGGGAAGAATAGGCTTCATTCACAATAATGGCAAAACATTCCCCGCTTGTGGTGATATGAGTGATATTGAAAAAGGGCGGCGTTATCCACCGGAAAAGAAGCTGGATGAAATCGCCGAAAAGTTGAAATTAACGGGGGATGAAAAAGCCTATATGCTCGACATTGCCGCCATGACCAAGACTAAAATAATATCCTCAGACCTTCCCAAATACATCATGGAGAAGGATTTGGCACGAGTTGCTTTACGCAGGGCAAAAGCCGGAAATCTCTCAGACGAAGGTTGGCAAGAAGTTATCGACCTCATCGATAAAAAAGTAACCAATTGATATTGTTAATGATATGGGAGGTGTTGTTTGGTGCATTTATTCCCACCATGCGTCTGACCCTGCAAGCGGTAAATTGCTGAATGTCTTTGATATGGTGCGTTTGCACAAATTTGGGGAATTGGACGAAAAAGCCTCATTCAAAGCCACGGCGGAGTTTGCCGTGGCTGACGGCAGGGTGAGTGCCGCACTTCCATACGGCTCATTTTGGAGAAAGACCCGCAATTAAGCAATATTATCTATTAATGTGCAAAAATCCAGGTAAAAACAGGAAAAAGGCTCAAGCAAGGCGAAATTGCTGTAGGATGTCGTTAAGAGAACAGCCAGCCAGAGCCTGATGAACAATCCAGGTAACTCTGGA